>Ga0172373_10001007_pt1 | contig 45911 bp, 39 predicted proteins | sample Lak10m_2_FD_114546 | JGI IMG/M metagenome (GOLD analysis project Ga0172373, IMG submission 114546) | Freshwater microbial communities from Kabuno Bay, South-Kivu, Congo - kab_092012_10m | ecosystem: Environmental > Aquatic > Freshwater > Lake | place: Democratic Republic of the Congo... | reverse complement strand
TGATGCGCTGAAATCGCTGGTGCTCACACTCGTCATCGCTACTCCCGTCGTGGCCGTAGTGTTGTGGCTCATGGCCGGTCTAGGAGCGTGGTGGTGGCTGGCCGTGTGGGTGGTGCTCAACCTTTTCCAGTTGGTGGGGATTTGGCTCTACCCGGCCGTGATTGCGCCGTGGTTCAACACCTTCACGCCGTTGCCGGCCGGTGAGCTCTCTGCGCGCGTCGCCGGGTTGCTCGCTCGGACCGGCTATGTGGCGCGCGGGTTGTTTGTGATGGATGCGTCGCGCCGTTCTGGGCATGGCAACGCTTATTTCACGGGGGTGGGGCGCACCAAACGCATCGTGTTTTTCGACACGTTGCTCGCACAACTCACCCCAGCCCAGGTTGAGGCCGTGCTGTCCCACGAAATCGGGCACGACCAGCATCGCCATATCAGCAAAATGATCGTCATGAACGCCGTTGCCACACTTGCTGGGCTTGCCGTGCTGGCGTGGCTGTTGCCCCAAGCGTGGGTGTACGCTGGGCTCGGGGTGTCCAATCCATCGTTGGCCGTGGCGTTGGTGCTCTTTTTGTTGGTGGTGCCAGTGGCTACCTTCATGATCGACCCACTGTTGTCCGCGTGGTCGCGGCGCATGGAATTCGAGGCTGACGCCTATGCCGTAGCGCATACCAATGCGGACGACATGGTGGGGGCGCTGGTGAGCATTTACCGTGATAATGCGGGCACGCTCACCCCCGACCCACTCTATGCGGCGTATCATTATTCGCATCCGCCTGCCAGCGAGCGGATTGGCGCCATGCAATCTCTGGGGTGAATGTGCTGGTGGAGCGAAAGATAGCACCCAGGTCATCAGATCCTTTTCATTTGCAACGATTTGTGCAGGCCCAGGCTGGTCATGGCACTGACGGTGATTCGTATGCCTAGGCGTTGGCCGAGATGCGCCGTGGTAGCAAGCGGGGTCATTGGATGTGGTACGTGTTCCCAATCCCGTACAAGCGGCAGAGCTCGCCACTGTCGCAACAATTTGCCATCCAGTCATTGGCGGAATCTCGTGCGTATCTGCTCCATCCCGTGTTGGGAGCACGGCTAGCCGAAATCACCGCCGTGGTGTACGACCAGTTGTGTGTTCGTGGTGGTCATGTGGCCCATCTCATGAATCAGCGGTTGCAGCGGCGGAAGATGCCGCGGTATGCGCATGATGAGCTCGTCGATGTGCGGAAACTCTTGAAGTGCATGGTGCTTTTTGGGCACGAGGCACGCAAACTGCCCGCCCAAGAGCGCACATGGCTGGCTGATGTTGTGACACAGGCTTCTGCCGTTCACCAGGATATTCTGGACCGGAGATACGCATCTGATACACGCGTGCTCGCGCAGATTGCGACCTAGGAACGCGAGCGTTGAGCATGGCTCATGTGTGATTGTTCTAACAAACGAAGGATACGGTCAATGAAACAGCAATTTTTTCGGTTGATGAGCATGTGGTTGTGGGCGGCATGGCTGCTTGCCTGTGGTGTCTCGGCGCCACCGACGTCGGGCTCCCTCCAAGATGATACGCAGATCGCGCCACCCGTTGCCACTGTGGCGGTAGACGGTGGCGCGCCGACACGCATGCCGGAGCCACCTGCACCCACACCGGCAGCCACTGCTGCTGTGCAGCCCGTAGCTCCGGCACCTGGGGCAGGCAATAAACCAGCCCAGGACATTTTTGCAAGCCTCAACGACACCCAAAAGGCCTGTTTACGTGAAGCCTGGGGCGACCAAGTCTACAACGAGATTACGAGCTTTATGCGGGCACCCAATGCGGATGAACAAGCGGCGATTCAAAGCTGTCACATCATGCCTCCTAATCCCGGTGGCGCTGGTCCTGGAGCGGGTGCTGGTGGGCATCAGGCCAGCCGTGATCAAACGTTTGTCACCTACTCGGCGGATGGGGTGGTTTGGAGCGCAGGCGTTTTGTTGGCGGAAAGCGCATCCGTGCCCGAAATTATTTACACGAGCAAGGGCGAATACTGGGCCTACTGGGTTGATTTCAGTGAATCAACGAGTCCCAACGATGAGCAAATCGGGGTGGCGTTTAGCACGGATGGCAAAAACTGGCAGAAGCGTGGTTTTGCCACGTTTGCTGGTGGCGAGGGGATGACTCCGGTTGACCCGGATGCCTTCGAGTTGGACGATGGCCGGTTGCGCATGTACTTTTATGACATCGCAGACCGTACGTCACATAAATTCTACAGTGCGGTGAGTAGCGACGGGATAAATTTCACGGTGGAGCCCGGGATCCGTTTTGAAGCCGATCAAATTTATGACCCCAACGTGGTGCGCTTACCCGATGGGCGGTATCGCATGTATATCAATCATACCGACATCTGGAGCGCTACAAGCAGTGATGGTCTCGTGTTCGTCAAAGACGACGGTGAGCGTGTCAGCAAAGGCGCCGTGCCGGGTGCACTAGTGCTCCCCGATGGTCAGGTGCGCTTGTACGTGTGCCAACAGGGAATTTCTCTCTATACAAGTAGCGATGGACTCGTCTTTGACGCAGTAGCACAGGGCATCATACAAGCACCGGGTATTGTCTGTGATCCGTCAGTGGCAGCAACGCCGGATGGTTTCATCATGGTCTATAAATTCGCAGAAATGACCAATCTGCCCGCACCACCCGCCACGTCCCCCTAACTCCAGACTGCCGGTGTGGTCGTACGACCACACCGGCAGTGTTGTTTGCTAGCCGTTGAGTTGCTCGATGAGCAGGCGGCCAATGGTGTCGCCACTTTTGGCGAGTGATCCGTTACAGCCGACCAGTGCCGAGACCCGTGGATGCAGGCGGGGCATCTCGGGGACTCTGCTTGGTGTGCGGGTAATTACACACGGCAGGCTGTGGAATCCGAGCCATTCGACGCCCGCAAACAGTTGTTTGAGCAGGCGTACTTGCGCATCGTGCGTGGCCGTGTATTCGCCCGTGGCAATCCAGTTGCGCAGGTCGGTGCTGTTGTCGAAAAATGGGTCGTGGATGCTGTTGCTCCCCAATTTGAAGTAGTATTTGCCGTCCGGATATTGCACCGGTGGCACCAAGTAGGCGTCTTCGATGATGTCGCCGCGACAATCTACCATCATGCTCGGCATCGATTGAGCGGCGCAGGCCTGGGCCGTAGCAGCGCTGACTTCGCCCAGCGTAACCGTTTCGCCCTTGATGGTGTGGGGCTCGGGGCGTGGCAACAGACCATAGATGCCGCTATAGGCACCTGCGGCCACAATCACTTGTTCGGCACGGTGGGTGGCTCCCGCTTGGGTGGTTACTTCCACATACCCGTCCTGCGCATTCAGCCGACTGACGATGGCGTCACTCCGCCGAGCTCCGTTGCGTTCGGCGCAGGCCAGCTGGGCGGCCACCATGCGCCGCGGGTTAATGTACCCGGAGGGGGCAGCATCGTACATGCCGTAATAGGGGAGGCCCGTGCTGAGGACGGGGAAGTGACCGTGGAGTTGCTCGGGCAGGTAGTCCGCATAGGTGAACCCGAGGGCTGCTTCGATGTCGGGGCGTTGTTTGGTGTAACTAAAACCGTTGGGCTCGGGGCTCAACGACAACGTGCCACAGGCCGTGTAAAAATCAATGCCACTCTCGGCTTCAATGCTCCGGTAGTTGTTCATGGCTTCGAGCGCATACCGAGCCAGCGTCACGTTGCGTGCCGACCGGTGGGTCAGTCGCCCTTGGTCGTAGTGGCTACTCCAGACGGTGTGGTTGGCACGCTCCCCTTCGTGTGGGGCAATGACGAGGGGGGCCATGCCCGCACGCGCAGCGTGGCGCGCTGCGCCAGCGCCAACCGGTCCAGCCCCGATGATAATCAGTTGTTCCATGGTGGTATGTCCTTGTGTGGTGCGATTACACGTGTTCTGGTGGGTGCATGTGCGCCCAGTGGGTGCGCAGGGCGACCCGGTGTTGCAAATCGTCGAAGGCGGCGCGTGAACGGCGGAGTTTGGTGTAGACGTCGCCGCCAATGCCGTACCCCTGCAGGCCGATTGGACCCTGGTAGCCGACGTGTTTGAGCGCACAGAGGAGCACGAAGAGGTCGAGATCTCCCTCGTCGATCAGCTCAATGGTGGCGGGTCGCCCCGCTGTTGCGGGGAATCGGCGGCTCCCACAGATGTTGGCCGCTTTGAGATACGGACGCATGGCCGTCAGTGTGGTCACGATGTCGCGGTTGCCCAGCGCATACCAGTGGTACGCGTTGAACGAAATCCCGAGGGCGGGATGGGCGCAGCGTTGGCAGATACGGATGGCATCGAGGTGGCTCTCAAGCCAAAAGTCCACGTGCGGGTAGAGCACCACCGTATGACCGTGGGCCTGGGCCCGGTCACAGATGTGCCCAAGGATGCGGACTGCATCGTGGTCGAAATTCGCATCACTGCGGTGCTGGCCGGGGCCACCGACGGTGATGGCTAGCTCGACGGTGGTGCTGACTGGGATGCGTTCGATGAGCGCCACAGTGTGCTGTACTTGCGGTGCGTCGTTGAGGTCGATGACGAAGTACACGCCGAACACGGATAATTTGTAGTGCTGGGTGACCCGCGCCAACCGATCAATGTCGTGTTCGGCGCGCGTACTCCACACCGTGAGATGGGTGCCCGCATACCCGAGTTCGCTGAGCATTTGACACCGTGCGTCGAGGTCATAACTCCCCAATGAGGTGTAAAAAAACGTATCCATGGCATAGAGCTGCGTCATGAAAACTCCTTTGGTAGTGGCGCAGAAATGACGATGTGGTGACTATGATGCTGACCACACAAATGGCACATATGGGCCGGCAACATACTGATAGCGCGCCTGCCCGCAGGCACGGAGCGTTGGGTGAGCCCGCACGGCGGCCGTGAATGCATCGAATGCCACCTCCGTTTGTGTGATCGCGCAAACAAGGCGATGGAGTTCGTCACAGCGAAATGTGCCTGCGAAAAAACGACTGAGCAGTGAAAGATCATGACAGCCGCGGACGAGTAGCTGCTGAGCGGCTACCACCATCTGATCGTGATCAAACGCTAATGCGGGCAACGCGTGCAGGGGGTGCCAGGCCACCACGGGCGTCTCGTCAGAGCACGTCACCGCTGGCGTGCCCACGCAGATGCCGAGATGGGCCACGCTCATGGTGTGCCGGCGCGGGTCGCGCCCCGGTGTGCCGTAGGTTTGGAGTTGGGTCGCCCATGCGGGTGCGAGACCGCTCTCTTCGTGGAGCTCGCGCAATGCGGCCGGCAAAAGGTCTTCGTTGGGGTCAACAAAGCCGCCTGGGAGCGCCCAATGCCCTGCAAATGGCGGGTATTTGCGTTGGATGAGGAGGATGGCGACCGTGTCGTGCTGGAACCCAACCAACGCCATGTCCACAGTAACTGCAAAGGTGGGGTGGTGGAATTGGTGTGTCATAGTGCTCTTTTCACTGGTGCTTGCGCCAATTATACACCCTGCACCTCAGGATGTACGCTGGGTCACCAATAAGTGTAAGAAAGATGTAAAAATTGCAACAATTATTTGACATAATTATTGATTTGTTTGTACGCCTTCTCCCTTTTATGCTACAATAACGATTGGCATCGTAGTGCCAATCTTGCGGTCAAGTGAGTACTGTGCGGGGTGCACGAGAGTGGCGTGGGGGAGGGTCAGCGTAATGACCATTGAAATGACCGACCGCCGTCGGCACATCCTCAAACTTGTCATTCAAGCCTATGTTGAGACCTCCGCGCCAGTTGCATCAGAGCATCTGGTGCGTCGTTATGGACTCAACGTTTCGTCGGCGACCATTCGCAATGAATTGGCGTGCCTCGAAGAAATGGGGTACCTGACGCACTTGCACACTTCGGCTGGGCGGATTCCTACGGATGCGGGGTATCGTTTTTACGTTGAGCATTTGCTCGAACAACCAGCGCTTGCACCGCACGAACAGCAGAGCATCCGCACGCAGTTTCATCGTTCGATGACGTCCATTGACCAGTGGATTCATCTGGCTGGCTCGGTGATGGCACGACATGCCCAAAACGTTTCGGTGGTGTTGCCGCCCCGTGCCGCAGTGGCGCGGTTGCGCACCATGCACATGGTGTCAATCCACGATGCCATGGCGCTGATCGTGGTGGTGCTTCATGACGGCATGATTCGCCAGGTGACGCTGGGGCTCGATGTGCCACAGAGTCAAGTCGAACTCAACCAGATCGCGGTGGTGGTGAACGAGCTCTGTCGCGATGCCACGGTTGGTCAGGTCCGTCAACAAATCGAGGCCTACGAAGGCATGGTACCGGTGGTGCGGCATGTGCTGGAGCTGGTGTATGGCACCATGCAACAGTACGAAGCAGCGCTCAACAACGACATTCGCGCTGACGGCATCTTGGAGATGCTCAATCAGCCCGAGTTTGCCCAGACCGAGCGCGTCAAGAGCCTGCTCGAGCTGGTGCAGAGTGGCCAAGTGCTGGTGCCCCATCTACCACGGGTGACCCGGAGCGATGGCGTGCAAGTCATCATTGGCAATGAGCACCAACAGCCCGATATGCGCGAAATGAGCATTGTGCTGGCACGCTACGGTCTCGAAGACCAAATCGTGGGGGTGTTGGGGGTCGTAGGTCCGACCCGTATGCCCTATGCCCGCGCCATTGCAACGGTGCAGTACATTGCGGCGGTGATGAGTGATTTGGTGAGTGATTTGCACGGCGAACCACGTGGTGAGCGTGCACCGCACGAGAGTGCGTCATAAGGATGTTGTACCCGTTGTGGAAGAGGAACACGTTATCATGAGCGATCAATCGATGCATACCAATCCCGAGAATCCCGAGACTGCGGCGACGCCGGCAACCGATGATGTGCAAGAGCGCATTGCGGCGCTCGAAAAAGAAGCGGCCGAGTACAAAGATGCCGCCCTACGTGCAACCGCCGATTACCGCAATTTGAAGCGCCGTTACGACACCGAGCGCGTAGAGCTCATCTCGCGTGCGAGTGCTGCCGTGTTGCTCAAGTTGTTGCCGGTGGTCGATGACCATGCCCGTGCCATGGAGAGCGTGACTCCTGCGGTGGCCGAATCGATGTGGTACGGCGGTTTCAAGTTGATTCCGCAAAAGTTGCAACAACTCCTCGAGAGTGAGGGGGTGACCGTGATCGAGTCGCTCGGCAAACCGTTCGACCCCAATCAGCACGAAGCAATCGCGTACGAGCCGTGTGCCGCCGATCAAGATGGTCTCGTGGTGGCTGAACTGCAAAAGGGGTACATGCTCCGTGATAAAGTGCTCCGCCCGGCCATCGTCAAAGTGGGTCAGGCTACGAAGTAAGCGCCGATTGCGTCGTTGCATGACGACCACAATACCAGATGGAGTAGTGGGCAGATGGGAAAAGTCATCGGAATCGACCTAGGGACAACCAATTCAGTGGTCGCCATCATGGAGGGCGGTGAGCCGACAATCATTCCCAATGCGGAAGGACAACGGCTGACCCCGTCGGTGGTCGCGTTCAGCAAATCGGGCGAGCGTTTGGTGGGACAAGTTGCCAAGCGCCAAGCAGTGGTGAACCCCGAACAGACGGTCTTTTCGGCCAAGCGCTTCATGGGGCGCAAATTGACCGACAAAACGGTGCAACGCGACAAAGCACTCGTGCCGTACCACCTCGCTGAAGCCAGCAACGGCGATGTCACCGTCACCCTCAACGGCCGTGATTATGCGATCCCTGAATTGTCGGCCATGGTACTGCAAAAGTTGAAAGCCGATGCGGAGGCCTACCTCGGTGAGCCGGTGACTCAAGCGGTGATTACGGTGCCCGCCTATTTCAACGATGCGCAACGCCAAGCCACCAAAGACGCCGGTCGCATTGCTGGCCTCGACGTGCTACGCATCATCAATGAGCCGACTGCGTCGGCACTGGCGTACGGCATTGGTCAGCACCACCACAACCAGACCATTGTGGTCTACGACATGGGTGGCGGCACCTTTGACGTGTCGATTTTGGAGCTCAACGACACCATGTACGAGGTCCGCTCCACCAACGGCGACACGCATCTCGGTGGCGACGATTTCGACGACCGTATCGTGCAACACTTGCTCAAAGAGTTTTTGGCGGAGACGGGCATCGACCTCAGCTCCGATCGTACCGCGTTGCAACGCTTGCGTGAGGCGGCCGAAAAAGCCAAACAAGAGCTCTCGACCATCCTCAAAACCGAAATCAATCTGCCGTTTATTTCGGCCGATGCGACTGGCCCGCGCCACCTCGCAACGGAGTTGACGCGTGCCAAGCTCGAAGCCTTGACGGCGGATCTCATTGAGCGTTCGTTGAATCCGGTACGGCAAGCGTTGATTGACGCAGGTATCCGGGCAGCATCCATCCAAGCGGTGGTGTTGGTCGGTGGTCAAACCCGCATGCCGGCCATCCAAGACGCAGTGCAGGGATTTTTTGGGCGTGAACCACATCGTGGCATCAATCCCGACGAAGTCGTTGCCATTGGAGCGGCCATTCAGGCAGGGGTATTGGCGGGCGACGTCAGCGATGTGCTGTTGCTTGATGTGACCCCGCTCACGCTGGGCATTGAGACGGCTGGCGGCGTGATGACCCCGCTGATTCCACGCAACACCACGGTGCCCACGCTCAAGAGCCAGGTGTTTTCGACGGCCAAAGACAATCAAGACGCGGTCGAGGTTCATGTGCTCCAAGGGGAGCGTGCCGAAGCGCGTAACAACAAATCACTGGGCACCTTTGTGCTCGATGAAATCCCACCTGCGCCCCGCGGGAAACCACAAGTTGAAGTGACGTTTGACATTGATGCGGACGGCATCATCAACGTGAGTGCGCGCGACAAAGACACCAACCGAGCCGTGCATATCACCTTGACCGCGGGCTCCGGCTTGAGTCAGAGCGAAATCGAGCGGCTTGTTGGTGAAGCCTCCCAATTTGCGGATGAAGACCGGCGCAAACGTGAGGTGCTCGCACTACAAAACCAAGTTGATTCGTTGATGTACAACGCACAGCGTGCCCTCAACAACGATGCGTCGTTGGCAGCGGAGCGGCGTGCTGATGCCGAAGCACGTATTGCGGAGGCGCAGGCAGCCCTTGATCGTTGGGATGTGGAAGCGGTGCGCAATGCGATTGCGGATTTGACCATGGTGGTCCATGATCTGCAAAACAAGTACCGCACGGCGTCAGAAAGCAGTGTGACCACGCAAATTCCGGTGGTTGATGATGTTGAGGTGCCTGCAACTGAGGCGACAACACCCAAGCGGATGAGTTTGCGTGATTTGTTGAAACGCAGTCGTGAGTAAGTAGAACAAGCAACCAAGCAGGCTCGTGGAGATGTGGTGCGACCACGTGTCTGTGGGCAGTGAAGGCAGATGAATGACTAGCAAGCGTGATTACTACGAGGTGCTCGGGGTCTCTCGAGATGCATCTCCCGATGAAATTCGGAAGGCGTACCGGGCTTTGGCACGCAAGTACCATCCCGATGTCAACAAAGAAGCCGACGCTGAGGCGAAGTTTAAAGAGATCAACGAGGCCAATACCGTGTTGTCGGATCCCGACAAGCGTTCCATGTATGACCGCTTTGGGCATGGTGGTCCGTCAATGGGCGGTGGCAGTGGTTTTTCTGGCGATCCGTTCGGGGGCGAGGATCCCTTTTCGACCATTTTTGAGTCGTTTTTCGGCGGTGGTGGGCGCACACAACGTGGCCCGCAACGGGGGGCAGACCTCAAGTACACCCTGCGCTTGTCCTTTGAGGAGGCCGTGTTTGGGGTCGAAAAGGAGATCGAATACCGGCGCCTCGAATCGTGCCAATCGTGTACGGGAAGCGGGGCGCAGGCCGGCACCGAGCCCATCAAGTGTACGCGTTGTAACGGCACTGGCGAAATGCGCCAGCGTTCGGCGATTTTTAACATGATGACCGTGACCACCTGCGACGTGTGTCGGGGTGAGGGCACCGTCATTGCTATCCCCTGCCGTGATTGTCGGGGTGAGGGACGCATCCGCCAACCCCACAAGTTGACCGTCAAAGTGCCAGCGGGTATCGACGGCCAGGCTCAATTGCGCCTCAATGGCGAAGGTGAGTCGGGACCGCGTGGTGGGACAGCCGGGAATTTGTACGTGGTTTTTGACATACAACCACACCAGTTCTTTCGCCGTGACGAAAACGACATCGTGCTGGAGTTGCCCATCAATGTGGCCCAAGCAGCACTCGGTGCGGATATCCAGGTGCCCACGCTTGAGGGCATCGAAACGGTGCGTATCAATGCGGGCATCCAAAACGGCACCAACTTCCGCCTGCGGGGCAAAGGAGTGCCCTATCTCCGGGGCAATGGGCGTGGTGACCAGGTGGTGATTACCAAAGTCATCATTCCCGACAAATTGACCGAGCAACAGCGCCTGTTGTTTGAGGCGTTGGCCCATACATTTGAGACAAGACCGGCCGGTGGCACGGGTGCGCCAGGAAGTAGTGATGCGGACGACGCTGGGTTGTTCGACAAGATAAAGAATGCCTTGGGGTTATAACAGCATGAGTGAACTCATCTACGGGCGCAATGCCGTCCGCGAGTCGTTGCGCGCGCAACGCCGCATCTTCAAACGACTCATGGTCTCGAGCAATGCGCAAGAGCAGACCGGTACGTTGGCCGAAATCCTCGCGCTCGCTGCAGAGCAACAGGTGGCGATTGAGCGCATCGATCGTCGTCAACTCGACCAAAAACTGCACAACATTAACCACCAAGGAGTGGCTCTAGAGGCCAACGAATACCCGTACGGCGACATCGAAGAGATGCTGGCGTTGGCCAGACAGCGCAACGAGATGCCGTTTTTGTTGATGCTGGATCACCTGCAAGACCCGCAAAATTTGGGCACGCTGTTGCGTACCGCCGAAATCGTGGGCGTGCACGGTGTGATTATCCCGGGGCGGCGTGCCGCCGAAATCACGCCCGCCGTGGTTAATGCGTCATCGGGGGCCGTTGAGCATCTGCTGATTAGCGTGGTGACCAACTTGTCGCAGAGCATTGAGCGCCTGCAAAAACAAGGAGTGTGGGTGGTCGGCATTGAAGACGACGAAAAGGCGCAGTACTACGACCAGACCGATTTGAACATGCCGTTGGCGCTGGTGCTGGGCTCCGAAGGCAGTGGGATGGCACGGCTGACGCGTGAGCGTTGTGATTTCTTGGTCAAATTGCCCATGGTCGGTCAAATTCATTCGCTCAACGTGGCAGTCGCCGGGTCGGTGGTGCTCTATCAGGCTCTCCGCGATCGCCGCGCTGCTGCATCGGCGTAGTCAGAAAGGCAGGCTGGCATGAGCATGGTCGCAGAAGCGCGGGCTATCGTGACCGAATGGGTGAGCTCCGAAGTGCTCCGTAAGCACTGTGGTGCGGTGGCCGCTTCGATGGCGTATTTGGCGGCCCGTTATGACGGTGACGCGCAGGTGTGGGAGGCAACTGGGTGGCTCCACGACATGGACTACGAGCGTCATCCCAACCTCGAAGTCGCCGAAAACGCCCACCCCTTCGTCGGGGTGCGCTGGTTGCGTGCACACGGTTGGAGCGAAGAAATCTGTCGCGCAATTTTGTCACACGCCGACTATGCGGGTGTGTCGCGTGATAGCACCATGGAAAAGGCCTTGTTTGCGGTCGACGAATTGTCGAGTTTCGTGGTGGCCGTGGCCTTGGTGCGCCCCAGCAAAAACATTGCGGATGTCGATGTGGCAGCAGTGAAAAAGAAGATGAAGGACAAAGGCTTTGCCCGAGCGGTGAATCGCGACGACATTCTCAACGGCGCTGCCGGGTTGGGTGTGGAGGTCGATGATTTGATTGCTGACGTGATTGCCGCGTTGCAGGCCCGCGCCGGTGATCTGGGCATTGCAGGTCAACCAGCCGCCTAATCCGCAAGGGAGCATCGCGCTACACTCGTGCATCACCCCTGTTGCTCAGCCGGGCAACAGGGGTGATGTTTGCTTGGAAGTGCAGGCCGTGAGGACTATGACGGAGAGTCGTCTGCGCGCAGATGAGCGTCGGTGCGGAAGTGGCACCCGCGACTTTGGCGATTGTGCCGAGCCGATTGTGCCACGATGAGACCTACTTCCACCGCATTGCGGAGCCCAATCAGACCGTCGTTGAGGCGTGTTTTCCGATAAAAAGACTCGATTTCGTTTTGCAGGTGCCGTAGCTCGCGAATGGCGCGTGAGAGGCGTTCGCCAGAGCGGACCAGCCCCACGTAGTGCCACATGATGTTTTGGATGGTCTGCATGTCGCCTTGGATGAGGGCTGGATCGGATTCGTGCGTCAAGTTGCTCTCGTCCCAGCGTGGCGTGTTGTCGGCAGCTGGCAGGGTCAGCGTGGGCAGGCGACTCATGATGTGCTCCGCAGCTCGTTCGCCGTAGACGATGCCCTCAAGCAACGAGGTGCTAGCTAGGCGATTGGCGCCGTGGAGCCCGTTGCACGCGACCTCGCCGACCGCGTAGAGATGCTGAATGGTGCTCTCGCCGTCACACGTGACTGCGATCCCCCCACACGAATAGTGCACGGCCGGCATGACCGGGATGGGCTCGCTGGTCATGTCGATGCCCGCGCGCAAGCACTCCGCGTAAATGGTGGGGAAGCGTTCACGAATCTGTGTCGCCGGCAGATGGCTGGCAATGTCGAGCAGGACGTACGGGTAGCCGTTGCTCTCCATTTCGGCGTGAATGGCCCGTGCGACCACATCACGAGGAGCGAGGTCGCGCCACTGCGGGTCATAGCGGTGCATGAACGGCTCGCCGCCTGGTGTCAACAAGATTCCGCCTTCGCCCCGTACTGCCTCGCTAATTAGGAACCCTTGGGAGCCCGGAGTCGCTAGGGTGGTGGGGTGGAATTGGATGTACTCGGCGTTGATGATGCGGGCTCCCGCACGATGCGCCATGGCGAGGCCGTCGCCACGAGATCCAACCGGATTGGTGGTGTGGCGGTAGATGCGCCCGAGACCCCCGGTGGCTAGCACGGTGGTTTTGGCGAGGATGCGGTGGACCTGCTGCGCGTCGCGGTCAATCACATACGCACCGTGGCAGGTCACGGGTGTGTATGTGTCGAGTGGATCTCGTGAATGATGTGGGTAGGTGATAAGGTCGACCGCCGTCGCATTGGTGATGAGCTCGATGTGTGGATGGGCGCGCACGGCGCTGATCAGCCCCTGCATGATGCTCTGACCAGTGCGGTCGCCGACATGCAAGATGCGGCGCCGTGAATGGGCGGCCTCTTGCCCGTACATCAAGGATCCGTCGTTGTGGCGGTCGAATTCGACCAGACCTTGCTCCAATAGCAGGCGTTCGAGGCGCATGGGGCCTTCGTGGGCCAAAATGCGCGCTGCCTGTGGCAGGGTGGCACCGGCTCCAGCGGTCAGGATATCCCCAACGAGCACTTCGGCGTCGTCGTCGCCGTTGCGGTGAATGATGCCACCTTGGGCCCAATGCGTGTTGGAGTCATGCGGGTCACTCGCACGCGTCACCAGCACCACGCGGGAGTGTGACTGTTGTGCGATGCGCAACGCTGCCGCTGCTCCTGCAATGCCGGAGCCGATAATCAGCACGTCGGTGGTCTTCATGGGTGTGCCGAATCGTTTGTTGACAACACGATCATCTGCTTAGCCGATCTGAATCATGCGCTCAACAGCGCGATAGGCGCGACTGCGAATGTCTTCGGGGACGTCAATCAGGGTACGGTTGTGGCGGAGCGCATCCCGCACGTTTTCCATGGTAATCATGTTCATGTGCGGGCAGTGTACCATACACAAGCGCAGTAAATCTTTCTCGGGGTTGGCAGCAGCAATGTTGTCGCCCATGGAGCATTCCGTGAGCACCAAAAAATGTGGCGCGGAGCTCTTTTGTACGAAATTGATCATGGCGTTGGTTGACCCCGAAAAATCCGATGCAGCCACGACGTCGGGGGAGCACTCGGGGTGCGATACGACGACCACCTCGGGGAATTGCTCACGCACGGTGCGGATGTCGTCCACGCTGAATTTATCGTGCACCTCGCACCGCCCGTGCCAGCCAATCATCTGCACATCGAGCAGGTTGTGGTCGGCACTGCCCGTCAATGAGGGGAAAATGATGTGCTTGCCCGTTTGTTTGGCGACGTTGGCCGCAAGGTATTGATCAGGCAAAAAGATGATGGTGTCACTTTGGAGTGACTCAACCACTGCCACCGCATTGCCTGAGGTGCAACAAATATCACTTTCGGCTTTGACATCGGCGTAGGTGTTGACGTACGTCACTACCGGCACCCCCGGGTATTTGCGTTTGAGCGCTCGCACATCGGCTGCGGTGATAGACTCCGCCAACGAGCAACCGGCTCGCTCCGCCGGCAGCAGTACCGTCTTGGTGGGGCTGAGAATTTTGGCCGTTTCGGCCATGAATTTGACCCCACAAAACACGATGACCTCTTTGTCGGTGTTGGCCGCCTTGCGACTCAAATCCAAAGAATCACCGCGGAAGTCGGGGATGGTGTGGAAGAGCACCGGCTCCATGTAGTTGTGCCCGAGGATGACCGCATTGCGTTCCTGCTTGAGCTGGTTGATCTCAACGGCGATTTCCGCTTTGTAGTACAGCTCAAAGTCGGGTACAAATTTGCCGAGACTGACTTTCATCTCTTCGTAGAGTGCGTGTGCAGCGGCGTTCATTTCTGCTCTCCTGTGCTGGTGAGGCGACTGAATTTGAGGCTGACGTCGAAAACAGGTGCTGAGTGTGTGAGTGCGCCAATCGAGATAAAGTCAACTCCGGTCTGCGCAATACTGCGCACGTTGGCCAGCGAGACGTTGCCACTGGCCTCGAGTTGCGCCCGTCCAGCGGTGTGTTCGACCGCTACCCGCATTTGCTCCACCGACATGTTGTCGAGGAGGATGCGCTCGACGCCGAGCTCCACGGCTTCGGCTACATCGGCCAACGTGCGCGTTTCGACCTCGATGACGAGCTGACTCTGGGCGGCGCGCGCGCGCATCACGGCCGCGGTAATCGATCCGGCCGCATCAATGTGGTTGTCTTTGATGAGAATCATGTCGTAGAGACCGATGCGGTGATTCTGACCGCCACCACGGGCTACCGCGAGTTTGTCACACATGCGCAAGCCGGGTGCGGTTTTGCGTGTGTCGAGAATGCGGGCACGCGTGCCTGCGACCGCCGCTACATACTGGTCGGTGAGCGTCGCAATGCCACTCATGCGCCCCAAAAAGTTGAGTAGCGTGCGCTCGGCCGTGAGGAGACTCTGCGCCGGCCCGTCGACTTCTGCAACCACGTGGAGCGGGCTGACCCGTGCTCCTTCTGCCACATGGGCCCGCAGTACGATGCGTTCATCGACCGCCGCACACACTGCGTGGGCCACGTCGAATCCCGCCATGATGCCCGCTTGTTTGGCGATGAGTCGCCCTTGCATGGTCATGTGGGCGGGGATGATGGCGGTGCTGGTCACGTCGCCACTGCCGACGTCTTCGCGTAGTGCGCGCTGGATGGCCGCCGTGATATCGGGATGTAGTGTGCTCACACGACTCCTCGTGGGAGTGGCGTACCTGCCGTACGCCACTCATTTCTTGTGTTATTGTCAAATTTACATTAAGTGATAGTCAAAAGATAGATGCAAGAATTTACGATTTCAAAAGAAAATTCATCGTTGTTAGGCAAGTGAACCGCCGTCAACGGGCAAGCAGGCTCCCGTGACGAAGCTTGCAGCTGGGCTAGCCAAGAAGAGCACGGCAGCGGCGATTTCGTGCGCATCAGCATAGCGTCCCATGGGGGTATTGGCAACGAGCGCTTGTTTGACGGCGGTCGGTGTGGTACTCCGGCGTTCGAGTTGCCACACCATGTCGGTATCGGTGGGGGCAGGGCAAACGGCGTTGACCCGGATGCCGTATTGCGCGAGGCCCTTGGCAGCTGACTTGGTGAGCCCAATGACTGCGTGTTTGCTGGCTGCGTAGCCGATGACGTTGGGGCTCCCCATCAGACCCACGTTGGAGGCCACGTTGACAATGGCACCGCCGCGTTGCTGGGCGCAGAGCACCTGACCGCCGTATTTCATCCCCAAAAAAACACCCGTGCAGTTGACTTGCATCACGCGTGCGAAGGCATCGTCGGGATAATCGGTCAACGGGGCGACCGGACCACTGATGCCCGCATTATTGACGATGATGTCGATGTGTCCGTAGTAAGCGGTGCTTTCTTGCATCCAGCGTTGCCAATCGGTCGCTTGAGCAACGTCGCCCGTGCAGATGAGTGGTGCGTTGGGCAATTGGTCGCAGAGTGTGGTCATGTCGCTTGTGGGCACATCAACGGCCACAATCTGGGCACCATGCTGTGCGAGGGTCTGTGCGATGGCCGCACCAATGCCCCGGGCGGCACCGGTGACGAGGGCCACTTGGCCGCTAAGATCGGTCGTCATGGGTTGAACTCCCAGCGTAGAGCGGCATCAAACGGGCGCCACTGTGCGTTGACGCGTGCGATGATTGCCAAATCGGGACATGTCTGGAGTGCCGGTTGTGCGTGGTCCGATTGCGTGACCCGTAGCGTGTTGCCATCGGGGTCACTGAGCAGTGCGTCGGTTGCGCTCTGGTGATGGCACGTGGCACCGATGGTGCTGGCGTGGTCACACCACCGTGCTACGTCGCTGACCGTCAACCCGATGGTGTGATAGCCGTATGTGGCTGGTGCTGTGGTCGCTCGCGTGGCCGGCTCCAAGAATTGCCAGAGCTCGATGGTCACGTTGAGACCGACCAACCAGATGGGAATCATGCGGGCTGCCGGTCGTTGCAGTACTTCGTCGAAGCGCGCGTTTGGCCCGATGGGCTGCCCACCACGGCGGGTGGTACCGGTGAGCGGTTGATAAAAATCCGCAAGGCGGGCGACGTCGCTACTCACCAATGCCACATGGGCTAGCCACGGGGCGGGCTCTGTTTGTGCATACGGCACCCCCTCGATCTCAAGGATGTCGCCGCTCGGCGTGCGTGCGTACAAGTACCAGTGGCCAGTGCCCAAATTGACGGGTGGTGACAAAGGAAGCGCGCCGTGGCGTTGTAGGATGCGGAGCGCCTGGTGCATGTCGGGCGTCTGAATGCACAGATGGCTGATGCCTGCTTGCGTGAAATCTGGTGGCGGCGGCGGCACGGTCGCAGATTGGCTGAGATGTACATACGCGTTGGGAGTGCGTATCCACGCCTCGGTGGCGTGGTGTGTGACGGTGTTGAAACCGAAATCGTTGAGCATGGCCAAAAAAGGGGTGAGCTGTCGCAGTCGAATGTGGATATGGTGAAACGCAACATGCATACCGTTCGGCCTCCTGCGCGGGCACACCACGGCAGGCGGGACGCGCCCGCCGTGGTGTGCGTGGTCTGCTAGAAGCCCTTGCTGTCCATGCCGAGCGGCATGGGGGCTGGGCGCTCGACGCCACTGGTGAGGTGGATGTGGCGGTTTTCGTTGGAGGCGTCGTGGATGGTGTGCATGATGTCGAGCACGTGGTAGGCCAAATCTCCCGAGGCACGGTGTGCGCGCCCTTCTTGGATGGCCACGGCCATGTCGAGCACACCCAGCCCGCGGCTGTTTTCAGCGAAGCTGTGCGTGAGTGGCATGTCGCTCCACTGTTCGGCTCCAGCACGACGCACCTTGACCGATCCCGAGAAGTTGTTGGGGTCGGGGACAAGCATGGTGCCCTCGCTCCCGTAGATTTCGAGCCACGGCAACGTGCTATGCCAGACATCGAAGCTGGTGATGATGGACGCCACTGCGCCTGCGGTGAAATCGAGCACGCCGACGACGTGGGTGGCCGTGTTGACCGGAATCTTCTGGCCGTACTGAATGTTGTTGGTGATGGTGCGCTCTGCGAACGAAATCTGCGCTGACCCGCTGACCCGCTGGACCGGCCCGAGGAGCGTGGTCAAGGCGGTCAAGTAGTACGGTCCCATGTCGAACATGGGGCCGGCGCCCGGCTGATAAAAGAAGTGCGGGTTGGGGTGCCAACCTTCGGGGCCACGCCCCATCATGAAGGCAGTTGCGCCGATGGGGCGACCAATCCAGCCATCGTCGATGAGTTTGCGGCAGGTCTGCAACCCAGCTCCCAAAAAGGTATCGGGGGCGCCGCCGACGCGCACGCCTTTGGCTTTGGCTTGCGCGAGCATGGCTTGCGCATCGCTCCGTGCGACGGCGAGCGGTTTTTCGTTGTAGACCGATTTCCCCGCAGCAATCGCCTTGAGTGCCACTTCGCCGTGCGCAGCGGGAATGGTCAAGTTGATGACGATGTCGATGCTGGGATCAGCGAGGAGTTCTTCCACGCTACACGCCTTGGCGACGCCGTACTCTGCAGCCTGGGCTTGGGCCCGACCAAGGTCGATGTCGGCCACTGCGGCGACATGGATGCCGCGAAAGCGCTGATGACAGTTTTTGAGGTAGATGCTGCTAATGTTGCCACATCCGATGATTCCGACGGCAGTACTGCTCACAATCGACTCCTTTGTATGCGTGTCAAGCGGTGACAAAAGATATTCTACTATGAAATCTATACACGCTGTCGGCGTCGGTGCCGTGCTATTTATTCTGGTGCTGGGTCGTGCCAGGGGTCGCCCCAGTCAAGGCGCCGGGTGCGCTGGAAGCGCAGGGTGTCGCGTTTGGCAACGTGTACCTGTGCGAGCCCCGTAGCCGTACACAGCGGCAGTGTGACCCCGCCTTTGTGGGGGAGTGGATCGTGCATGAGTCGTGCCGACGGGGTCGGGTGGGCGACGCGCGTGGCGGCCACAAAGCTGAATTTTGCCTCTTCCCAGCCGATGCTGACGCCACGCGCATGACGTTGGAAGTCGGGGCGCGCAATTTTTTGCCCGAAATGACACCACTGCGGATCCGCCATCGGGCAGGCCTGCTGGTGCGGGCACGGTGCAATCACGTGTGCTCCTGCAGCGATCAGCGCCGTGCGCATGGGCGTGATGACGTTTGTGAAAAACTCCGCCGTGCCCGGCTCAACAATGATGAGCAGGTGACGGGTGGCCTGCCACGCCGCCGCGATAACCGCCGCGCGTTGCGCGCTGGTAAGCTCGTTGAGGACATGCCCGATGATGACCACATCGTGCGCTTCCCAAGCGGGCGACCGGCAAATGTCAGCTTGCTGAAAGTGGATGGTCTGGGGCAAGGGCGCACATACGTGGCGTGCTAGTTCAATGAAGTGTGGGTCACGTTCGACCGCGGTCATGCGTTGCAGACCTGGGAAGTGCTGGTGTGCCGCCCACAACGCGGTGCCCGGACCACTGCCGACATCAAGCAGACTGTGCCACGTCTGCCCTGCGAGCAATGGCACGGTCATGCGCAATGCGCCGCTGATTTGTGCATAGGTGGCCGGCAAGAGCATGGCGCTGTAGGCGAGGGCATCGAGGGCAGATTGCACCAGTGGAGTGCCGTCGCGTGGCGACCGGTAGCGCTCCGACAAACGCCGGGCGGCACTGCTCCACTGTGAGTGTGCTTGCAGATGGAGTCGTTGGCGGAGTTGCATCTGTAGCAGGGCCGGTAGCTCGATCATGGGGTCGCAGTGGGCACCGTGGTGGCCGTCGGTACTGCGGTGGCGGTGGCGGTGGGCACCGTAGTGGCCGTCGGTACTGCGGTGGCGGTGGGCACTGCCGTTGCTGTAGCGGTAACAGTTCGTGTGGCAGTTGCGGTCGCCGTCGCGGTTCGTGTGGTGGTCGCTGTCGCCGTCGCTGTGACGGTGTTGGTTGGTGTCAATGTCTCAGTGGGCGGCACCTCGGTGGGTGGCACCTCGGTCGGCGGTACTTCAGTGGGTGGCACCTCGGTCGGCGGTACTTCAGTGGGTGGCACTTTGGTGGGCGGCACTGCGGTGGCGCGAGCCTGTGTGGTTGCGGTGGCTACTTCGGTGGGGATGACGATGACCAAGCGCACCGTCGGTGACGGTGGGCGCGTGTTGGTTGGTGTAATCGACGGAATCCGGGTAATGGTGGGCACTGCAGTGACCGCTGCGGGATCTTGCGCAGCTGAAAACTGCGTGTTGATGAGCAGCAACAGCGTCACCAACAGTCCGACACCGAGGGGGATAATGAAATTCAACGGCAGACCAGCACTCGCAAGCACCGGCCGATTGGGCAAGGCGCTCCGCGCCCCGGGCACGTTGCGGCGCCGCTGTATGGTTGGCGCATTGGGGGCCATGGGGCCGGTTGGCGTCATGGTGGGAGGCTGAGTTTGATGCTCAGACGCCACCGCAGATTCTATGGTGCGTGTGGCCTTGGGCGAGGCATTGCGTGGGTGTGCTAGCCCGGCTACCAGTGCGTTCGAGATCGTGTTGCTGGGTAATTCCGCAAAGACGGCATCAATGGCCATGCTGAATTCGGTGCAGTTCTGGTAGCGGTCTGCTGGATTTTTGGCCATCGCTTTTTGGAGGACCGGCACAAGACCTGCGGGCAACCCGTGGACGTCGACGGCTAGGGCTGGGGCTGGTTTTTGCGCATGTGCAACGATGAGCTCGGGGGTATTGCCCGTAAAGGGCACGTCGCCACAAAAGAGTTCGTAGGCGGTCACGGCCAGCGAGTAGAGGTCGGTACGGTAGTCGACCGGGTTGCCAGAGACCTGCTCCGGCGACATGTACTCGGGCGTGCCCATGAAGAGCCCGGTTTTGGTGAGGCGTCCCCCCTCGTCATCGGCCGATACCGAAATGCCGAAGTCGGTGAGCAGGATGCGCCCGTTGGTGTCAATGAGCACGTTCTGTGGCTTGATGTCGCGGTGGATGGCACCACGGCTGTGTGCGTAGTCGAGAGCCGAGGCAACCGCGCGGATGATGATAGCAACGGTTTCGCCGGGGAGTGCGCCACGCTCACGGAGCACCGCATACATGCTCCGACCGTTGATGAAATCCATGGCGAGGTACTGCAAATTTTCGAATTGGCCGACATCAAACAGCGTGACGATGTGCGGGTGTTGTAGGGCAGCCACAATCCGCCCCTCGCGGCGAAAGCGAGCCGTGAACTCTGGGTCACCAGCCAACTGCGGTGAAAGCACTTTGAGAGCCACCGAACGATCGAGAATGGTGTCGACTGCTCGATAGACGCGTGCCATGCCACCACGGCCGATTTCTGCGATGATTTTGTAGCGGTCAATCCGCCGGCCAACCAGATTTATCACGGAATCCCTATCTCCTCGCACTACCGTGTGGTATACTAACGGGTAGCCACCACATTGTACCACATTCCCTTCGTGTGGCTACATTCGGTCGCATCGCACTCGCTTTGCTGTAGCACCGTGTTCAGAAGGATATGCGGCATGAGCAACGATCCCGTACCACTACTTCGCATTCGTCATCCCGAATCCCCAGAGATTCAAGTTGAATGGCACCGTGATGTCATTAGCATCGGGCGTGACCAACAAAACGATATCGTTATCAACCATCCACTCGCATCACGTCGCCATGCCACCCTTGAGCGCGACGAGATGGGCTACTGTAACCGCGATCTCCAGAGCACCAACGGCACCTACGTCAACGGTGAGGTGATTGCTGATACATACCGCCTGCACAATCAAGACCTGGTCATCATCGCGAACAGCGAAATCACCTTCATTGATCCAGAAGCCACCCAAAAGGGCGAATTGCCTTTTTCCTTTGCGCAACAGCTAGTCCATCGTCCTGTGGTCGTGGACGGCGACATCATCATCAACGACGACACCAAGTCGGTGGTCATCAAAGGCGTCGAGTTGGTTCCTCCTCTGACGGTCAAAGAGTTCCAATTGTTGCTCTTGTTGTACCGCAATCACGGACGGGTGGTCAGCAAAGAAGAAATCGCCAACGGGGTCTGGGACTACGAGGTCTACGATTTCAACGCCATTGATGCGCTCATTTATCGGGTGCGGCAGCGCATCGAGCACGACCCGGCTCTGCCGCGCTACCTCGTCACGGTGCGTGGATTCGGCTATAAGTTGGTCGTTAATCCGGAAAAATAGCCACAAACGTTGGTGTTTTGTGGTGAATGTGGGCGGTATCCTGCACAAGGTGCCGTCCGTTCATTATAATAGTGAGCGGTGTCGACCATCGTCGTGGACATGGTGGCGAGGGCGTGTGGAGCCTGATCAATCACACAAGGAGCATCACGTGAAGGTACTCGTAACGGGCGGAGCAGGATATATCGGCAGTGTGGCCACAGCGGAGTTGTTGGCAGCCGGCCACGAGGTCGTTGTCATCGATAATCTGTATCAGGGGCATCGTGAGGCGGTCCACCCAGATGCACAATTCGTGAACGGTGATTTGGGCGATCTAGAGGTTGTACAACGCCTGTTTGCTGAGCACCGGGGCATCGAAGCAGTCATGCACCTCGCTTCGTACACGCTGGTCGGCGAGAGCATGCAGGCACCTGCGAAGTACCTGCGCGACAATCTGGTTGCTGGTGTCAATCTCATCGACACGGCGGTGGCCGCAGGTGTTGGTCGCTTCATCTTGTCGTCTACGGCCAACTTGTTCGACAAACCCGATAGCATGCCCATCGAGCCGGATAGTACGATTGTGCCAGGCTCTCCCTACGGCGAGTCAAAGTACTTCCTTGAGCGTACGCTCCACTGGTACGAGCGTATCCACGGCATCCGCTACGCCTGCTTGCGCTACTTCAACGCTGCTGGTGGCACCCCAAACCGCGGTGAAGACCACACCCCCGAGTTGCACCTCATCCCCGTGGTGCTCCAAGTAGCACTCGGGCAACGCGATTCGATTACGTTGTTCGGCAACGACTTTCCCACCCGCGACGGCACGTGCGTGCGCGATTACGTGCACATCGTTGACCTCGCACAAGCGCACATTCTGGCATTGGGCGGGATTGAGCGCCTCGGCAGTCGCACCTACAACCTCGGCAACACCAACGGGTTCACCAATCTCGAAGTGGTCGAGACGGCGCGCAAAGTGACCGGTCACCCCATTCCCTGCACCTTCGGGCCGCGACGCCCGGGTGATCCGGCCGTGCTGATTGCTTCGGCCCAAAAAATCCGCACCGAATTGGGTTGGAAGCCGCGCTACCCCACCCTCGAGCAAATCATCCAAAGCGCCTGGGATTGGCATGTCAGTCATCCGCAGGGCTACCGTAGCAAGTAGTCTCAGCTTTTCTTGTTGCTGGTAATGAAACATCCCCTGTGCGCCGTTGCGACGGCGCACAGGGGATGGGTGTGCGGCCTACTTCAAAAAGATCTCGATGACGGGCACGGCTACATCCGGTTTGACGATGGGCACTTGGATGGCAACGGGCATGGTGGCATTGCCGCCCATCCCCGACCACGCTGCTTCGTGGACTTCGCCGATGTGCACTTCGCTGCCGTCATGCAAAAACTGGGCGTATTTGATGTGCTCGGCTAGGCCTGGGCAGTAGATGTCGCGGAACGGCCACGCAAAAATATGCAGGTAGAGGGTGTTGCGCTCGGCGTTATACGTGTAGCGGCAATCGCTGGGCGGGGTGAAGTGCGCCGGAGCCGGACCACAACCATAAATTGATCGTCCATGGAGGGTCATCCAGTCGCCCATGCCCTGCAAACGCTCGGTGGCACGCGCATCAAAGAGCCCACGGGCGGTTGGTCCCACGTTGAGGAGCAAGTTGCCCCCTTTGCTGACACCGTCCACGAGCATGCGGATAAGCAAATCGACGCTCTTCCAGGTGTGTTCGTCACGGTAGTAGCCCCATGAGCCACTGAAGGTCTGGCAGGCCTCCCACACCACCGGGTTGCCGTTGGCATCCTTGAAGCCACCGGCCGGCTGGAATTGTTCGGGAGTCACGAAGTCGCCCACATCGGGCAAGTCGAGACGGTTGTCCACCAGCGCATGTGGCTGGAGCTCTTGCACGATGGCGTATAGCTCCTCAGATTCCCAGTCTTGGTGCCCTTTGCCGTCTTCGCCGGGGTACGAAAAATCAAACCAGAACAAGTCGATTTTGCCGTATTGCGTGCACAGCTCAAGCACCTGGTCGCGCATGTATTTGGCGTATTTGCGCATATCACGCTGGCTGTTCTTGGCTCGCTCTGCCGCATTATTGCGCATGGGGTGGATTTTGTCGACGGTAAATTCTGGGTGGTGCCAGTCGATGAGTGAATAATAAAACCCCACTTTGATGCCCTCGGCACGGAAGGCGTCGACCGTGGCGCGGATGAGATCCTTTTGATAGGGGGTGTTGCTCACGCAGTAGTCGGTGTGCTTGGTCGGCCACAAACAAAAGCCGTCGTGGTGCTTGGTGGTAATCACGAAGTACTGCATGCCGGCCACTTTGGCCATGCGGGCCCACTCGCGCGGATCGAACAAATCGGGGTTGAAGTGGTCGAAGTAGGGCTGGTAGTCCGCAATGCTGATTTCTTCGCGGTTGCGAATCCATTCGTGCCGCGCCGGCAGCGCATAGAGCCCCCAGTGGATGAACATTCCAAAGCGGTCGTGCACAAACCAGGCCGGATCTGGCTTCTTGAAACGGGACGTCATTGGCGTTTCCTTTTGCTGATGTGACAACAACACGGACACCCCTAGTATAGCCGATATTGTATATATGTATGCAAAAAATCAGGCAAAAATTGCGAAAAATCTGCCGGAGTGTGGTTTTTTATATATAAAACCAACTGCTCGGCACCAAGAAAATCCCCCGCTCTGCATGGCGGTTGTCCATACACGGCGGGGGATGGGGTGTGCGAAAGACTAGCTGGTTGCTTTGGCGATGGAATGCTCGGGGGTGTCGAATTGCCGGAGCTCGGGGGTGCGCAGTGCGGTGCCCCCCACGAGAAGCATGCACAAGGTGCCACCGATCAGCACTGCGACGGGTGCGCCGATGATGCTAGCGGTGAGGCCGACCACGAATTCTCCCAGTTGTGGGCCACCCGCCACAAAGACCATGTTGACGGCGGTCATGCGCCCACGTAACTCGTCGGGGGTGAGAAGTTGACGTAATGTGCCGCGAATCACCATGCTCACGGTGTCTGCGGTGCCAGTAATCGCAAGTGCGACCAAGGTGAGTGGGTACCAGGTCGAGGCGCCAAAGATGGCGGTGGCCACGCCAAAAATAGCCACGGCTACCAGCAACACGGGGCCTTGGCGGCGTATTTTGCGCGAGGTGAGGAAAAGGGCGGCCACAAAAGCTCCCACTGCTGGCGCAGCGCGCATGAAGCCGTACCCTTGGGCGCCTACGCCGAGAATGTCGTTGGCGAAGATAGGCATCAACGTGGTGGCAGCGCCAAAAAAGGTCGCAAAGAAGTCGAGCACCATGGTGGAGGCGATGATTTTGCTCTTGAAGACGAAGCGGAGCCCCTCGAAGGCATCGGCGAGACGCACGGGAGCCCGACTCGCAGCGGGTTTGGAGACGGTCTTCATTTGCAGGGCCGCATAGACGACCGCCAAGTACGAGGCAGCGTCAATCCAGTAGAGTGGCACCACGCCGAGTGAGGCAATCAGGATACCCGCAATCGATGGCCCGAGCACGGTGCCCAATTGCCACGAGACGATGCCTGCACTCATGGCCTGGGTGAGACGATCGGGGGGTACAAGTGAGGGGATGAGGGCTTGGCGGGCGGGCATTTCGAAGGCGCCGCTGATGGCGGTGACGACGACCATGGCGTAGACCAGCCACAGGGCCGGATCCTCGAGACTGCCCGCGATGGCGAGCACGACCGATGCCAACAGCGCGATGATCGACGTAACTGCGATGACGTAGCGGCGTTCGTAGCGGTCGGCGACCACGCCCGCAAACAGTGCACTAATGGTCATGGGGATGAGGCGCATGAGCCCGATGAATCCCAGCGCCAGCGCTGGGGAAATCCCTTGGGCTGTGGCAATGTGGTAGACCTGCCAGTCCACCGCCACAATGCGCATTTGCGACCCGATGATGGAGATGAGTTGCCCGGTCCAGAGGAGACGGAAATCGCGATACTGCATGACATCCAAGAATCCGGCCTGACGTTCCATTGAGGTTCCTTTGTTGCTGTGCTTCACCGTATCATAACAGAAGTGACTGCGCTCCGTTGGTCTATGCGTGTGGCGTGGACGCGTACGTTGGGTAGCGGTTGCGCCAAAAGAGCCAGGCAGTCAAGAGCATGCAGACGATGTGAATGACGAACGGCCACGTGAAGCCACTAGTGACTTGGAGCCAGCCGCTGAGACTGGCCGCAACGCCCCACCCCAACGACCACAGCATGTTGTTGATGCTGGTGGTGAACCCGCGTTGAGCTGCGCCCACAGTGTTGAGGATGAGCACGTCGCCGGCTGGGTAGATTTGTCCAATGAAAAACATGCTGGCGGTGTAGGTCAGCACAAACACGACGGGGTGCTCGATGAACGCTCCCCCCATGACTCCCGCTGCTGCGAGCGCCATCACGACCACGGTGCGCTGGGCGCCGAGACGCGTAATGAACGCACTGCTGACCAGCGCTGCCACCACCGAGGCCATGATGTAGACGGCGATGTACACGCCAATCTGCGTATCGGGGAGCCCGTAGGTCTGGCGTAGATACAGGTTGATAAACGGGTGGAGCATGCCCCCCGCAAATCCGAGCGTGAACCGGCCGGTGGAGCGCATCACGATGAGACTGCGGGCCACGAGGTGTGTGCTTTGGGCGACGACGTCGGTGTTATTGGTGGTGGCGGTGACCGGTGACTGGTACTGGATGCGGCGGTGGAGCCCGACCAAGGCGAGGAGCGACAACGCGGTGAAAAAGAACACGCTGTGCAGGGCAATCCGGTAGGCGGTGACCGAAGTGGCCGCGACGCCTTGGAACTCCGCAACGGCCCCTGGCAGATACCCGCCGATGATGGCGCTCACACTGCCGGTGGCCATCAACAGGGCAAAGTTGACCCCAAACAACAAGGGGCGTTGTGCGGGCGTGGTGACACGACTCAGCAGGGGCAAAATGGCCGTGGCCTGCGCCGTGAACAGTGTCCCCGCAAAAAAGTAGCCGAGCCGGATCTGGTTGAGATCGGTGGTGTTGAGCAAGAGCAACCAGGTCAGCATGTTGAAGATGCCCACCAGCTGGATGACCCGCACCCCGCCGAAACGATCGACCGCCAAGCCGAGTGGGATGCCAAACAAAAACCCCGACAACCGGGTCAACGTGACCATCTGCCCAGCAATGGTGTTGTCGAAACCGAGGCTGACGAGGTAGAAATTGAAGATGATTTCGGGGAGTCCGGTGGCGATTCCCACGATGAACGTGAACACGAACAGACGCCCCACCACGGGCGAGTACTCCGACCAACGCTGTGTCTGCATGGAACATTCCAATATGGTAAAAACATGTATATCCATTGTAGCGTGTTTTGTTCGGCGCCGTGATGGTGACAGACGACGCCAGCTACGGCATATGAGCCATACGGGAGTGAGGGGAGCAAAGAATGACGAGCGCAGATTTTGCAGTGGCGCGTGCGCGCGCAGAGACGCCGGGCGTAGCCCATGTGCGTCATTTCAACAATGCGGGAGCAGCGCTAATGCCCACCCCAGTCATTGACGCAACGACCGCGTATTGGCAACGCGAGGCCGAAATCGGCGGGTACGAAGCGGCTGCCGCCTACGACGACATTATTGAGGCCGGGTATGCGAGTGCGGCGCGGTTGCTGAACGCACAGCGTGCCGAAATCGCTTTCGTTGAAAACGCCACCCGCGGCTGGGATTTGTTGTTTTATGGGCTGGCGGCCTCCCTGCGACCCGGGGACCGTATTTTGACGTCACGGAGCGAGTATGTCAGCAACGTCATCGCCTTTTTGCAGGTGGCAGAGCGCACAGGGGCGCATGTTGAGGTCATCCCGTGCGACGAAAGTGGCCAGGTTGATGTGCACGCATTGGCTGAAATGCTCGATGCACGCGTCAAATTGGTGGCAATTACGCACGTACCCACCAACGGCGGGCTCGTCAACCCGGCTGCCGCCATCGGCAGGCTCACCCAGGCCGCCGGTATCCCCTTTTTGTTGGACGCGTGTCAATCGGTGGGGCAACTGGTGGTCGATGTGGCCGAGATTGGCTGTGACATGTTGACGACCACGGGGCGCAAGTATCTGCGTGGACCACGGGGCACTGGCTTCATCTACGTGAAACAGGCCACCATGGCCACGCTCATCCCGCCGTTCCTTGATGTGCATGCGGCAACGTGGGTGTCTGCTCAGCGCTACGAGGTGCGCGGTGATGCTCGGCGCTTCGAGAACTGGGAGACCAATTATGCGGGCAAAGTGGGGCTGATTACAGCCATCGACTATGCGCTAGCCTGGGGCATGCCGGCCATTGAGGCGCGTGTGCGGGCGCTGGCGACCACGTTACGCCGAGCGCTCGCCGACATCCCCGGGGTGCGTATCCAAGATCTCGGTGTTGACCCGTGTGGCATCGTGTCGTTTACGCATGCGCGAGTAGACGCCGAGACGATCATGCGGGTGCTCGCCGACCAACGCGTCAACGTGACCACGTCATCGCCATTTGGCACGCGCTTCGATATGGAGGCGCGACAGTTGCCCATGGTGGTACGGGCCTCCGTGCACTACTACAACGATGACGGCGAAATTGCTCAGCTGGTGGCAGCCGTGGCGAGACTGTGAAAAAACTCCCCCCAGCTGACGTGATAGTCAGCGGGGGGAGAAACGGGTGGCGGGGAGAGAGAGATTTGAACTCTCGACAGCCGGAGCTGTACGGCATTTCCAGTGCCGCGCACTAGACCACTATGCGACCTCCCCATAGACGAAACAGCCAGCACGAGGCTGGCTGTTTGGGTTGGTGCCAAGTGCCGGGCACGATCCGGCGACCTCATGTTTTTCAGACATGCGCTCTACCAACTGAGCTAACTTGGCAGGTGTGCCTCACCAACAAACTGGTGGGCGATGACGGACTCGAACCGCCGACACCCTCGGTGTAAACGAGGTGCTCTACCAACTGAGCTAATCGCCCCAACCGCGAGTGTATGTGGTGCCGAGGAAGGGACTTGAACCCTTACGAGATTTGACTCTCACTAGCCCCTCAAACTAGCGCGTCTGCCAATTCCGCCACCTCGGCAACTGATTGGTATTATATGCACACGCAGGGACGTTTGTCAAACCGAGTTTTGGGGTGAATGCTGATGGTGCGTGCGGAACAGTGCCGGCATGCGTTCGTTCGTTGCTGCTGGTACACGCATGGTGCGTGGTTTCCTCAACCTCGTGTGCTCCAATCATCCACACCTAATCATGGGACAACACGTGTAGGCTGATACGTAGCCGTGTGTCACGTGTCGTAGCGCTGTTTGGTTTGGCTCCACGATGAATACTGCTGTAGCCACCGCATGCGTCCGCAGGGATTATTGTAATCTCGCCTGTTGTATAGGATGACGCTGGGGCGTATCGGCGCAGCGGTGTATGCGGGGAATCAGCCGTAGCAGGGCTGGCATGTGCGCCACCCCACGAGCCATGCTCGTGGGGTGGCGTGGGTGTGTACTGGAGAGAATTCCGGGGAAATTCGTGAAAAACCGTGATATTTTATCATGGGTCAAAATCCATCGAAGATGGTATGTTCTTCCTAGGGGGCAACTGACGGCTGTCGTTAAAGGAGGAACATATGATTCACCGTATCTGGAAATCGTTCGTCTTGGCACTGGTTGTGCTTGGGTTCGTGGTGATTCAATCGGTCGCATCTGCCACAACGCAGGGGACGATGACGGGGTACAATACGTGGCCGTCCGGTTTTACCAATGCGGGTTTTGCAAGATTCTGGGGTGGGGTGTCTGACGGCACGTCAATCTGGATGATTCCGTATGATGCCGACCGTGTCGTCAAGATCAACCCGAGCGATGGCATCATGACGGGGTACAATGAGTGGCCGACGGGCTTTACCAAGGGGGTGGCAGCATTCTCTGGTGGGGTGTATGACGGCACCTCGATTTGGATGATGCCGTCAAGTGCCTCCCATGTCATCAAGATCAACCCGAGCAATGGCATCATGACGGGGTACAATGAGTGGCCGACGGGCTTTACCAAAGGGTCTGGAGCCTTCTCTGGTGGGGTGTCTGACGGCACCTCGATTTGGATGATTCCGCGTAATGCCTCCCATGTCATCAGGATCAACCCGAGCAATGGCATCATGACGGGGTACAATGAGTGGCCGACGGGCTTTAACAAGTGGCCGAATGATAGAGCATTCTCTGGTGGGGTGTATGACGGCACCTCGATTTGGATGATTCCGTTTGATGCCGACCGTGTCATCAAGATCAACCCGAGCAATGGCAGCATGACGGGGTACAATACGTGGCCGACGGGATTTACCAAAGGAAATAGTGCATTTCAAGGTGGGGTGTATGACGGCACCTCGATTTGGATGATTCCGCGTAATGCCTCCCATGTCATCAAGATCAACCCGAGCAATGGCAGCATGACGGGGTACAATGAGTGGCCGACGGGCTTTACCAATTCGTCGGGGATAAACGCATTTCACGGTGGGGTGTATGACGGCACGTCAATCTGGATGATTCCGTATAATGCCTCCCATGTCATCAGGATCAACCCGAGCAATGGCAGCATGACGGGGTACAATGAGTGGCCGACGGGCTTTACCAAGGAGAATGTTGCATTTCAAGGTGGGGTGTCTGACGGCACGTCAATCTGGATGATCCCGGCTGCTGCCGACCGTGTAATCAAGTTTGTACCCCCCCCTCCGCCGACTGCAACGCCGACTGCAACGCCGACGGCAACGCCGACGGCAACGCCGACTGCCGGACGTCCGTCCGCAAGCACAACCCCGATTCCGACCGCAATTCCGATTCCGAGTCCAACCCCAACGCCCACGCTGCCCCTCGCGCCGGCCGGATTTGCGCCAGGCTTTCCATACAACGCGGATGGCAGCATGAATGCGGACGCGGTGAACACCAGTTATGCGACATGGACGGATATGGGCATTGTGTCGGCCACGTTGCTCACCGATACCGTGTCGATTTCGTTGACGCAGCAATTCTTGGCGAATACACCACAGTGGCCGCTGGACAATGCGCCCCTTGCGAGTACACTGGTGTCTCGTGCGATCCGTGACGCCAATAATACGGCGAAACGGAAGTACAAACCATTGAAAGCGGAAGTGTATCCACAAACGGGTTACACATTGTCGGGATATACGCGCGATTTGTGGGAACGCGCTGGTGGCATCACTACGCTCGGTTACCCGGTGTCAGACCCATATGTACAAACGGATCCCGCCACGGGAGCGCAGCGGATCATGCAGTACACGGAGCGCGGACGACTTGAGCAACCGATTCTGAAAGACGGCACATTGGGCATGCCAGAGCTCGGTCGATTGGGCGCGGAGTACCTGGCCCAACAAGAACCCTTCCCGATTGCAGCGTTGCCGGTGGCACCACCGAGTGACCCAGCGATTACGTACTTCGGCGAGACACGGCATACGCTCCAGGGCACATTTAAGCGCTACTTCACCGCGAACGGTGGTCTGGCGCAAAACGGCTACCCGCTGACAGAGCCATTCATGGAGACGTACCCCGATTATCCGTATGCGGTGACGGTGCAGTACTTTGAGCGGGTGCGCATGGAGTACCACGGCGACCCGGCCGATCCGCTGTACGGGCAGACGACGCTGGGGCGTATCGGCGCAGCGGTGTATGCGGGGAATCAGCCGTAGCAGGGCTGGCATGTGTGCCACCCCACGAGTATGGCTCGTGGGGTGGCGTGGGTGTGTACTGGAGAGAATTCCGGGGAAATTCGTGAAAAACCGTGATATTTTATCATGGGTCAAAATCCATCGAAGATGCTATGTTCTTCCTATACATGAGATGGTCTTGTGGTTGAGGGAGGAGCAATGACATACCAGATGTTTGTTGCGGTGCTAGCGTATTTTACCTGTCATCAGTGGGGCGCACAGCCCTTGAAATAGACGTGGTGTACACTCCTGTTTTGGGTGTTGCTGTGCCAACAAAACACCATCTAAAAACGGTGTTGCGTATGGATATCGGTGATAATGAGTGGTGTGGACGCTTCGTTGTATGATCGTTTCTATTAACTCTCGGGCAGCAATATGAGTGTGGTGGCGAAGTATCCCGATGAAAAGGCGCGGTAAATGATAATTTCTCAATGGTCATGGCAACGCTCTATTGCCGTCATTGTATGTGTCGTGTTTGTAGCGTACGGTTGGATGATGGTATCATCAGCGCGCGACACCGAGTCTGCGACTGCCCAATCAACCATCGTGTCGTTGAACGGCCCATGGCAGTTTTATTGGGATGAGTTGCTGACACCCGATGATTTCCGGGCGGGGGCACTCACTGGTGCCACCATTGCCGTGCCGTCGAGCTGGGCTGGGCAAATCATCGATCCTACCGTCAACGGTGGCCAGCCCTTGCCGCGATTTGGCGTGGCCACCTATCGCTTGCAGACCGCTGTCCCGGCAGTGCTGGCGGGCAAGCAGTTGCTGTTGCTCTTGGGGAATATTGGCTCTGCGCACCGCGTGTGGGTGAACGGTGTCGAGCAAGACAGCCTAGGTGTTGTAGCTACGATACAGGATGGCCAGGTGGCCACACCCGAAACACCGGCGATTCGGTTACGATTCATCGACATCCCACCAAACACCACACAGCTTGACATCATCGTGCAGGTGTCGAACTACACGTTTCGTGATAGCGGTATCTTTGGTAATGTGCGCATTGGCGATACGTACGCCACCATGATGTTTTTGCTTGAGCACTACGTGGTTCGTGAGCTGTTGTTGTTGAGTTTCATCTTTCTCATGGGACTCTATCATGTCATCATCTATGTAACCAGTCGACGTGACGCAAGTTTGTTGTGGCTGGCAGGAGTGTGTTTTGGTATTGCGTTGCGCGCAGTGTTCATCAACAAGTTTTTGTTCGACGTGTTGTTTCCCGATGTAGCGTGGGACACGGTCATGCGGCTACAGTATAGTGCCAAATTTATCTCGCAGTTAAGTTTAATATTGCTTATCAATGTGGCAATCCGTAGTGTTGTACATCAACGTATTCATCAAGTCGCAGTCGTAGTGACATGTGCATGGATTGTCTATGTGTGGGCGATGCCGGTTGGCGCGTATACGCTGAGTTTTTTGCAGCAAACGATCGTGATGGTGATCGTGCTGGCGTATTATGCGACGATGTCAGTGTTGCTGATGGTGCGACAACGCACGCTTGAAGCGAATTTGAACGTGGCTAGTCAACTCATCATTATTGTTGCGATTGTCTACGATTACCTGTTATTTACTAAGCGATTTGATTCCATACAATTGGTGCCCATTGCGATATTAGCAATGTTGTTGATCCAATCCTTGATCATCTCGCTCCGCTATGCGCTGTTTCAGCAGCAAAACGAGCAACTCACTGAGGGGCTCAAAGAAGCCAATCGCACCCTGGAACACAAAGTGCAGGAACGCACCGAGGCCTTGAATCAGAGCAATGCGCAGTTGGCGGCTTTGTTCAAGCAACGCACCCAACTGATGGCCAACATTGCGCACGACATGGGAACACCGATTACGGGGGTGCAATCATCGTTGCACGTGTTGACCGATGACGCAGTGCATGGGCCAGAACGCCAAGAATTAGTCACAATGCTCCACCAGCGTGTGCGCGATTTGAAACATCTGACCGACGGGTTGTTTCAGTTGTCGATGCTGGAGTCGCGCCAGTTGGAGTTTGATTGGGAGTATGTTGCAGTTGCGGATTTGTACGCCGAATGGAGCACCTCGTTTGCGCGCATGCTCAATCTCCAGGGGCGTGTCTTGCAGACCGAACATATTGCAATTGATGTGCTTGATGCTCGCGCCACTGTGCGAGTCGATCGCCGGCAACTCCAGCGTGTCATGCAAAATCTCATCGATAATGCGGTGAAATTTAGTCTGCACCCGCAGTCGCCGATTGAGTTCAAGAGTATGGTGCGTCAAGGGCCACATAACCCGTTGGGGATGCATGAGTGGTGCGTGGAGGTGGTCGATTACGGCATTGGTATTGATGCCAGCGAGTTATCGATGATCTTTCAGCGCTTTTATTCGGGGCAACAGCAGCGCCGTGTCAACGGGAGTGGCCTCGGTTTGGCAATTACCAAAGAAATCATCGAACACCACGGAGGTGTTTTGAGTGTGTATAGTGAACCAGGTCGTGGGAGCACGTTCGCGTTCGTGATTCCCCTCGTTGACTAGATGAAATTCGACTCGATGAGGGCGATGGCTTCTTTGTGCGAATGCACGTTGAGTTTCTCGAAAATAGTCACCAGATGGTTGCGGACGGTGCCGATTTGCACCCCCATTTCGTCGGCGATTTCGGCATACAAGAACCGTTTACCGAGGAGCTCCACGATGCGTTGTTCGGTGCGTGTCAACGCGTAGCGCTCAAAAAACGCAGGGTCTATGGTTTTTGCGACGACATCTTTTTGTTGCTGGAGAAACTTGGCCAGTTTGATGGCGATGCGGTCGGGTATGACGAGCGTGCCATTGACCGCATTGCGAATGTGTTCGGTTAATCCGGTGAACACTTCTGTTTTGAGCAGGTAGCTGCGCGCGTTGTGGGCGAGACCTTGGATGATGTACTGCTCTTCGTCGAAGGTGGTCAACAAAATGACCACGATCCATGGATAGTGCTCTTGGATGCGTTTCAAGCATTCGATGCCGTTGAGTCGTGGCATCTGGATGTCCAGCAATACCACGTCTGGTTGATATTCGGCGATGCGCATGAGCGCTTCTTCGCCATCATAGGCACTACAAATGACGCGCATGGCGGCGTCTTGGTGGAGCGCTTTGCGTAATCCCGCATGAATGAGTGGCTCGTCATCCACCAACATGACGGTAATGTGTTGGGTGTGATTCATTGGAGCAGTCACTCTAGTCGTGGCGAAACAGTGGGTATGCGTTTCAGTATAGCACGAGTTACGCCGTGGGATGGTAGTGCGGTGTTTGTGCAGACACACAAACCCCCCCGTAGCCATTGGCTACGGGGGGGTGATTGGCTGGGGTACAAGGATTCGAACCTCAACTACATGAGCCAGAATCATGCGTACTACCGTTATACTATACCCCATTGTCGTGGTGCCGATGAAGAGATTCGAACTCTTACGAGGTCACCCTCACTACGCCCTGAACGTAGCGCGTCTGCCAGTTCCGCCACATCGGCGCGATTCACCACGGCTTGTACTATACACGATGCGAGGGGTGTTTGTCAACGCCAATCTGAGCCTGATTGACCACAGAGTGGGGCGCAACTGCCCCACTCTGTGGTCGCTTGTTTATTCGATGGATTTGAGGAAGCCGATGACCGTCTCCGGGATGGCGAATTCAGCATCTGGTTTGTAGTCGATGTTGCTGTAGGCGCCCGTGCTACTGCTGTAGTACTCAAAGGAGAAGGTCAATTTCTTGAAGAGCGGATCCATGCCGAAGATGATAAAACGCGGTTTGTCGTCTTCCACGGATTCATCGGGTTTTGCGGGAGCCTCTGTGCTTTCGTCGGTGGCGCTCGTTTCGGGGTCTTTGTCGAAGACGAGCTTGTCAAAAACGGTCTGGTAAATGTTGTTTTGGGCCTCGGCAATCAACAAAACGTGACGGAACACCGGGTTGAGGCGGAAGCTTTTTTCCTCTTGAATCAGAATTCCCAACGCTCCCAGCCGTTTCAAGTAGAACGGGCTGAACTCTGCCACCGAAGTAGTTTCCCCGGTGCGGCTCATTTCGATGAGGTGCAAGACTGCCGGCCAACCGTGAGAGCTCTCCACCATCATCTTGATTTGTGACACACAGAATGCAACGAACGATTTCGTGGCTTTACTCCCATCGTGAAAGCAAACCAAATCGTGCTCCATGCCACCTCCTTTCAATGGACGGAAGACAAGTATACCACGAGGAGTAGTATTGTCAAATCACAAAATGATGCACATCAACACGCACCCACAGCAGCAGTGCTCCCGCCGTGGGTGTGTGGTCGTTGTTGTGCGCTAAAAGTGCACGACGCTGAAGCTTTCGGGGATGTGAGAGTCGTACACTCCGTGCAGATTGAGGCTCCAGCCGGGATTTTGCGGCAGTGGTGCGCCGTGCAGGCGCAACGCCTCAAAGCGCGAGAAGTCGCAGCGCAACGTACTTCCCGGTGCTGGGGGCAACGCACGATCCTTGAACATGAAGGCCAGACTGGCCCACGGGATGGCGATTTCGACGCTCCACCCGTCATCGATGTCGCTGTTGTCGTTGATGGTGCCGTGGATGCGCGTCGCCACTTGTAGCCCGGGCATGTCGAAATCGAGGAAGCCCCAGCGGCGTCCGCGTGGATGCTTGCCGTAGCGATAATCTTGGAAACCGCCGAGTACGTCGACGTTGCGCGTGTAGAGGTCGAACTCGGGGCGGTCAAAGCGACCACCAGGGCGGTGGGCATCTTGCCAGATGAAAAAGCACTCGTAAATCGTGCCGTAGGCGTTGAGCTCGAGCTCGTAGTAGCAGTCATCGCCACCAATAAAAAGCTCGACGTCGTTGTCGAACCAGATGAAACTGTCGCGTTCGGTCATGGTGGCGGTCACGAATGGCTCGGCGACCCAGTACCCGACGTAGAAGTGCGCATCGTCGTAGAGGCAGGCCACGTGCGTATCGTAGTAGGCCGGCTCGCCGCTGACCATGTCGACGAAGCGCGGTGATCGGGTGGCGTTTTGCCAGCAGGTTTTACTCAAATCACCGTCGATGGTGATGGGCGTGGCAATGCGCTGGGCGTTGATATGCGTCAAACGCTCGGGGGTGATGCCGTAGGTGGTCATGAAGCAATGTCCTCTGCTGTTGCTGGATTTAGGGAGTGAGTTGCGCCAACATGCCGCCGTCCGCATGAATGGTGGCACCGAGTACGAAGCCCGCATCATCGCTGGCCAGCCAGGCTGCCACTTTGGCGATGTCGTCCGGGTAGCCGACGCGCCCAATGGGTTGCACTTTGGCCCACCCCGCGAGGCTGGCTTCCCAGCCATCGCCGTGGGCAATGTCGCTCCGGAGCATGGCCGTGTCGATAGCCCCGGGGACGATGCAGTTGGTGCGCACACCGCGGCGCCCGTAGTCCATGGCCATCTGCCGTGTCAGTGCCACGACGCCACCCTTGGAAGCCGCATAGGCAGCGATGTTGGTGGTCGTTGCGAGTGCATGTGGCGACGCTATGTTGATGATGCTGCCACGACCACGGCTGAGCATGCCGGGCAGGACCGCATGGCTACAGTAGTAGACGCTGGTCAGATTGGTGTTGATGATGGTGAACCACTCCTGTGGACTGGTCTCGTGGAGTGGTTTGCTGATCAAAACGCCCGCATTGTTGACGAGCACATCAATCTGGCCGTAGTGCGCGTTGGCTTGAGCGACCATGGCGTTGACCGCTGATTCACTACTCACGTCGCAGGCCAAGGCGAGGTGTGGGCCGCCCGCACAGAGTGCCACGGTGGCCTGCGCTTTGGTGAGATCGATGTCGGCACACACGACGTGGTCCCCTTGAGCCGCAAAGCGGAGTGCGATGCCCTGACCGATGCCAGAGCCGGCTCCTGTCACAATTACAACCTGCGCCATACGGCATCCTCCTTGCAAGAAACACGGATGTGGATTGGCTCCATTGTAGCATTGTGCGCTTTAGGCATGTGCGCCGAAGAGCGTGCGGGCGTTGTGCTGGAGCAAGCAACTAGCGATGTGCATGGCGTCGCTGACACTGAGGAGATCGTCGTTGATTTCGCGTTGCAGGGTGTAGGTCAACCACTTGCGTGTTTGCAGTGCAAAGCCCAACGACTGGGTGGGATAAAAGGCGTCGCCGCCAAAGCCGAACAGTTTGTTGATGGGGACGCTGTGAATCCAGGCGCGCACGAAATCACTACTCGCCAGCGGGTTGATGCTCCACGCCCAACACAAATCCACGTAGGCGTTGCGGTAGTGTTTGGCGATGCTTAAGAGCTCGTGTTGGTAGGGGTAGCCGATGTGCATCAGTACCACCGTGGTCTGCGGGAAGTGTTTGAGCAGGCCGCACAGATGACTCGGACGCACCCAGTCCACGGGCATGTTGTTGTTGCCAGCATGGTGACCCGTGTGGATTTTCAAGGGGAGCTGGGTATGCGCACACCGCTCTGCGATGATGGCGAGGGCCCAGTCGCCAATGCAGACGTGTTCGGCTGGGGTAATCTCGATGCCCCACAGCTTTTTTTGTAACACACTTGCGACCATGTCCGCATCAGGCATCTGCCACGCCAGACTGCGGTCGTAGGCGTGTTGACTCTTGACGGCCACACTCTGGGCTGCGTGCATGCGAAACAACGCATGAATGGCGGCCTGGTAGTCGGCCAACGTGTGGATGATGACGCCGGTGTGTTGCCCGAGCTCGGCGAGATCGACCGTGCCGTTGACGAGCCGGCAGAGGTTGAGGTCGTAGCGGTACAAGGGAGCCGGATCAGCGGCTGGCGGTTTGCCCCACGTGAAGGCATCGATCTGCACTTCGCTGAGATTGGCTAGGTGACCGAGTATGTGTGCATGTTGGCCGGGGACGAGGTATTGTTGGTGGGTGACCGCGGCGGCTGGGAGCGTGTGTGCGTTGAGCTGTGTGATGCCGTAGAGCGCGTGTGCCGCCAAACGAACTCCTTCGGCATATCCGGTGTGTTGGCAGTGTTCCCAATAGGGCGCCATGCGCTGCCAGCGCGCCCCGATGTCGGGATTGTTGCCGTCGAGCGTTGCCTCAAGGTCGGCGTAGCTCATGCCCGCACTGATGAGATCGTGTTGAATGTAGGCGTGTTGCCCGAAGAGCGCATTGATGATGTCGGGGCGATGAGCGAGGTAGACCGCTTCGGTCTCGAGGTGTTCGTGGGTGTCGACGATGGGATGATGCGCAATGTGTTGGGCGAGCTGCGTCATTGGAGCCTCCACTGATGGGGGTGCGGATGCCAGCACGGTATGACCGTTCCCTGCACCTATGCATGCATGCTTCGTTGGGCGATTGTGCGGCGGGTGGATCAGCACCAAGGATGATGATCTTGGCCACTCTCATCGGCTATGGCAACGATGCGGGGAAATGTGTACTGAGCTGTACACCGTGGTGTGCCCTATCATAGCACAGCCTTGCGGCGGAGTGTATTGAGTGATTGTGCGGAACGTGTGTGGCTGATCTCTCGGGATGGTGTTTTTTATTGACATAACAAATATGTGTATTGTTTCTCACAAAAGGGGACGTGGTACAATGGGAGTGGAGTTTTTCCAACACATGGTAAGGAGACGAACATGGCACCGTTGAAAGTTGCCGTGATTGGTGTCGGAGGGATTGCGCACACGCACATGCCGGGGTGGCAGGCCTCAACGGACGCTGAGGTGGTTGCAGGCGCTGACATCAATCCCAAGGCGCTCGAGGCGTGGAGTGCGCGGTACGGAGTATCACACACGACCACGGATTTCAAAGAATTGCTGAACAACCCCGACATCGACATCATCGACATCTGCACTCCCAACATGCACCATGCGCCGTTGGCCATTGCTGCGCTCGAAGCGGGCAAGCACGTGATTTGTGAGAAGCCGCTGGCGCCCACACCGGGCGAAATCCGCCAGATGATTGCAGCACGCGACAAATCGGGCAAAAAGTTGATGACGGCCCAGCATTTCCGTTTCGCTGGGGTGTCGCAGGCCATGAAGCAGGAAATCCAAGCCGGGGCACTCGGCGAGGTCTATCATGCACGCAGTTGGATGTTGCGCCGTAACGCCTTCATCCCCACGGCCGGCTTCATCAAGAAGGAGCTTAGCGGGGGCGGCCCGTGTATCGACATCGGCGTGCACGTGCTCGATCTCACCTTGTGGTTGATGGGCCATCCCAAGCCCGTCTCGGTGACGGGTGTGGCTCGCAATGAGCTGATGAAGAAGCCGGGATCGTTCTCGGTGTGGCATCCGGGCACGGTGCCCGCCGAAATGGACGTGGAAGATTTTGCGTCAGGGTTTGTGCGTTTTGAGAACGGTGCCACGTTGGTCATCGAAGTATCGTGGGCACTGCACCATGACACCATGGGCGAAGACATGCAGGTATGGCTCTACGGTCAAGATGGTGGCGCCAACTGGCCCAAGGCCGAGTTCCTTTCGACCAACTATGAGACGCGCCAGCTCTACAACCGCACGCTCAAGGTGACACGCGACCAGCTCGAGCCCCATGCGCAGGAGTGTGTGGAGTTTGCGCGGGCTGTGGCCACCGATGCGCCATCGCCGGTGCCAGCCGAACAGTCACTCTACGTGATGAGCATCCTCGACGGCATTTACCGCAGTCAGCGCGAAGGCCGCGAAGTGGCGGTAGATCTGTAAGTCAGTGGTGTGGACCACCCCCCGTGAGCACTGCTCACGGGGGGTGTTTTTATGCATCAAGAGGGTATGGAGCGGTTGTTAGTAGTACACGCCAAGTGGCCAGGTGCGGAGCTCAAAGGTGGTCTCCCAGCGGCTCACCCATTCGTCCATGTTGGCAAAATTCATTTCGAGCTGGGCTGGCGCTGTATCGATGGGGATTTCGTAGATGAGCTGTCCGACTGCCGACTCGCCCGGTTTGAGGGTGGTGCTGTGGATGGGCATGTCGAGCTTGTGTGCCAAAATGGAGGTCGCATAGCGGCGCCCTTGCAGGTCCTTGAGGAAGATGTAGGAGAAATCGTAGTAGATCGGTGCCCCGTCTTCGGGGCGCTGGTTGCGTACGAGCACCGACATGGTGATGAAGCGGAAGCCGGGCTTGGCTACTTTGTCGTAGAACACGGGTGAGTACAAAGGAGCGACCATGGCCATGTAGACGTCTGGTTGTGAGCTCTCCCAGTAGCCGTGATGGGGCATGCGGTAGACGAACTTTTGCAGATCTTCAGCCGAGAGAATGGTGACATCCGTTGCATCCATGAAATTATCCGGAGCCATGTCGAAGCTCAAATTGCTGATACCAGCAGCAAGTAACTCGGCGTTTGCATTCCCAATAGTGGTCTGTTGGGTGTTCGGGTTGTAATCGAGACGGAGATGCTCGAAGACTTGCACGATCATTCCTGTCGGTGTGTGTAGCATGGCGGGAGTGAGCGGCTTGCCGTAGAGTGCTTCGCGTTCTACGCGGGTGAAGAAGGGATTTTTGTCGAAGTTGAGACCGTAGGTGCTATAAAAATCCGCAAACGGTCCGCAGATGCCGACATCACTGCCCTTGGGGGTGACACAGGCATCCGATCTGGGGATGAGTGTGGCGCGCTGTGTGTCGTCGAGTTGTGCTAGGGTTGACCCAAAGAAAGTCACCCACTCGATGCCCACGTTGCCCAGTGATACGTCGTAGGGCACGAAGGAGTTGATTTGGTACTCGATGCGCACCTTTTCGAACGGCTGTACGTTGCGTTTGTTGCCGGCCGGAAAGACTTCGGAGACCGGACCAAGTGCAATCCCAAAAATTCCCCAGCTCCCGTTGAGTGCCCAGAACTCTTGGATGCGCCCGTTGATACACCGATCATTGGAACCAAAACAGACGGTGCTCGCCTCAGCTGTTTGTACTGTATGATTGCCAATAAGAATAACGGTAAGCAGTGCGATAAGCAGTCTTGTACGCATGGATGACGTACTCCTTGTGTCTTTTGCTACATACTGTAGTTATACTTGTATATTAACGCATTAATATACAAGATTACAATCATCTGCGCACAAAAATGTGAATTGTAACCTTTCCCTAATGATACGTGGAGCACTGCAGCAACGGGTGCAGTGCTATCACAGCGGTGGCTGTGTCAAGCGTGATTTATGGATCTTGAAATCGGGCAAAAAGTGTGCTTGGAGCTGATAAAAACGCGCATTATGCGATGGCTCAAGCAGGTGTACCAGCTCATGCACCAGCACGTACTCGAGGCAGTCTGGCGGGTATTTGGCCAGCTCACTGTTGAGGCGAATGCTCTGGTGCCGATAGGTGCAACTCCCCCAGCGGCTCCGCATCTGGCGCACAAAAAAACGCTGGACGTGCACCCCAAGGCGGGGTTGCCATGTCGCCAAGAGCGCCGGGACAGCGGCGCTCACGGCGCGGTGGTAGGCCTGATTGAGGCGTTTGCTGATTTGGGCTGGGTCGTGCTGATCGATCAAGCAGTACGGCGATTGCCACACAACACCAGCGCGCAGACGATCTACGTGTTGGAGCACAAAGGGCTGCCCCCACAAGGGCACCGTGTCGCCGATCTGTGGCAACGCAGGCGTGAGAGCGGGTGTCTGCTGGATGGCCTGTTGTTGTGCGAGAATCCACGCCATTTTTGCACGGATGAACGTTTGGACGGTAGCGGTGGCCGTGAAGAAGGGCACCGACACACTGACGTGCCCATCGGGACGATGGACACGGAGTGTGAAGTTTTTGACGCGTTTGTAGTGCACCTCAACACCGATGGTGTCAACGAGTATCTGAGACATGTGCGTGGCGACGTCCTAGTTGCAGATGCGTTCTTTTTGCCAGTGCAACGACTCGTCCCACGGCGAGAGCGTCAGTGGTGCACGCTCCCAGTAGTACTGATAGGTGGGGTCTTGCCAATCGCGGTAGAGCGTGTCCCACGTGGCCACTTGCATGTGGGGCTGTAGCGACCGCGCTTCAATGTCTTGGTGGGCCGGTTGGTAGCGGTAATCGCACGACAAACGAACCACGCCCGGGTGCTGGTTGGGCAGTGATTTATGCAGGAGACAGCTGTGAAAGGTGAGCACATCGCCCATTTCGTAGTCGTGCTCAATCCACGGCAAGTCGGTGTCACACAGGTTCGTCTCGAGGTTGCCGGCTCCCTCGGCATGGCGCACGGTGAGCACGCCGAGGCGATGTGAGCCGTGTAACACGGTCAGACCACCGAGACTGCGGGGGACATCGCCGACGGGCAACCAGCAGGTCCAGACCTGCTTGGTGCCTTGAATGTGGATGAAATCTTGGTGCATGGGGGTGGGGCGAAACGACGGACAGGGCACCATGACCCGCGCAATGGTGCGCGGATGCGGCAGTACGGCCGCGTCGAACAGCGTCTGGTAGATGCGGATGAGACTCGGGTGATGTTGGAAGCGGTGAAATAAGGCGCTGTGCTGCAACTCGCGGTAGGCCGCCTCGCTAATCCCAGTGCCCCCCCAGGAGACTAGATCTGCGACGGCCGCCTCGTCGACCAGCGCCGCATCGAGATCCACGTCGGTGCGGAGCCAGCCGTGACGCCGGAGCAACTGCAAAAACTCACGGCGTAGCGTGTGTACGTCGGCTTTGGGCAGAAATTGCTTGAAAAAAAGGTAGCCGTCACGTTCGGCTTGTGCACGGAGTGCCGAGGGATCGTTGAGGAGCGGGGTGGCGTCTTTGAATCCTACGGTGATGTGGGGGGCGGCGGGGTGCGTCATTGCAACTCCTTTTGTGGGTTTATGAGCGATGTTCGGCGTGGGGATGCGGTGTGATGGCCGCCATATCAGCGGCGAGGTGTGTTTCATTGAACACGGCCGGATCTTCGACATCCGCATAGGCCTGGCCTGTGGCCTGAACCAGTCGACGGTAATTGGCGTTGTCGGGGGCGTTGCGCAAAATGGTCAGGGCCTGGCGGTACGTGGCGCGCTTGCGCTCGATGACTTGCACCGGAGCTTCGGGCGAATAACTGCCGGCAACGATGAACGCCATTACCGCCATGGCGAGGATGAACCCGATGAGTGCGAAATCCATGCGGTATCCCTCCCGAACGATGACTCTTTCCTCGTATTGTACTGGAAATTCCCCCGCTCTGCGGTCATGTCGGCGCAATGCGAGCAATGAGGTGCAGACCAGCGTTGAGGTCATGACACTCGACGGCCCACCAGCGCTCTCCCCAGCGGTGGACCCGTGTTGCGGTGCGTAGCGGTGTGAGCGTGTCGGGCACCAACACGGTGCAGGTGGCGATGGCCGCAGGAGCGTGTACATACCAACCATCGGCTTGCTGCATCAACTGCAGGGCGTGGCGGTGCTGGGTCCACTCCAGCCAACCGGCTAGTGCTTGGATGGGCATGTGGTGGCGTTGTGCAGCGCGCCAGTTGGCCTCAATCAACGGCCGAGAGTAGCTCGCAAAGCTGACCGGGTGCGAGTTGATGGTGACCGGCGTGTAGTACAGCGTGGCCGCATCCGCGATGAGCGCATCGGTGGCTGCCACCGCCTGTGGCACGCTCCACTGAAAGCTAAACACGTACTCGGGGTGGATGAGACACTCCTCCGTCCACAGCGTCGGTTGTTGCCAGCAGTCGATGAGTTGGCCGTCTTCGGCGACGAACGGGACAGGACGCCCAGAGCCACACAGGTAGCCGAGATACGGCGAAACGGCCAAGTAGTTGCAGTCCATGCGCACCCCGAGATTCGCCAAAATGCGCGCGGCATCCACGTACCCCAGCCAGCGTACGGCGTGCTGGCGGATGCTGTGAACGCGCGTCGCGTAGTGGTGCTCGTGGCGGGTCACGTTGGTCACGAGCATGTCTGCGACCACATGCGGTTGGGCCACGCTGGTGTCGAGTCCGACCACGATGTCGCTGTCGAGCGCCGGGTGCACGCTAAAATCATGCCCCATGGCTTGCCAGCGAGCCACGTCCGCAGGGCGTACGCGACTTTGGGGCACGAGATAAAACGTGCAGGTGGCCTGGTGCTCAGCCAGCGCTGCAATCAGGCATTCGAAGTCGGTCACACTCGACCAATCGTCGTCGCTGGTCATGAGCATGGTGCTCTGCTGATCGGCGTGCGGGTAGTACCACAGGCGCGGTTGTGGTGCTATCCGGTGCACGAGCAGGGCGAGCAGGGCCGTGTAGAGGTCGGCCTGGGGCAGATGGGCACGCTGGGGGTCGAGTTGATGAACAAACAGTTCACTGGGGCGGTAGACGCCGTCGAGCCCGGCAGTGTGGCAGTCGACCATGGCTGGGTCGCCGTGCCGCAGGCGCGCCACGGTGGCGGCCATGTCAAAGCTGATGCAGAGCACCTGACCGGCCCCGTGACTGAGCTGGATTAGCGCTGGTTGCTCATCCACGGTGCCCAAGGACCGCGCCTCGGCGGGCATTTCCCAACACAATGCCGGCGTCAGCAAGTCAAGGGTGATGTCGGTCGGCAGATGCGGTAGGAGCTGGGTGGATACCGCCACCGTGCCCCGAGGTACGACGCGGTGGTGGAGGCGGAATCCGAGTGCGCCAGCAAGTTGTGGCGCTGGCATCATGCAGAGCAAGCTCCTGCCAGCGGCCACCGCGTCAAGGATGATGGTGACCTGTGCGGGAGTGAGCGCCATGCGTGGGAGTACGATGAGGTCGCTCTCAGCGAGCGTCGGAGCGCTGAGCTGTGTGAGCTCAACGTCGGTGATGGCGCTCAGTCCCTCGGTGCGGAGGAGTGCGCCAAGGTAGCGACTATACCGCGCTTGGTGCTGGTGATGATCGTGGATGAGAATCATGCGGCTCTCTTTGGTGGGCGACGACTGCCTACGGTGGTGGTGGGGTGCTCGGCATCAAGAGTACACTGCGGCTGACGAGTCCGTCACTCAAACGTAACTCGGGCATGCCGCGCATGCCCTGTTTCAACGTGGCGACGACGTTGGCTGGTGCAGAAACTTGAGTGGCATCGAGCGTGATGAACGCTTGCATGCTGGGGTCGCTCACCTGAATGTCAATGGGATTGGCACTCATCCCGCTGATTTCGATGACACTGACTACGCCGGGTTGGCTGGTGATGCGTACATCCCAACTACTCTCGACTTGCTGTGCTGCCAGCAGATACCCACCGATGTCGGGGCGGAAATTGCCGTAGAGCAAGAGTCGTTGCCCGCTGGGGAGATCGAGCGCATCGGGGTCGTTGCCCACAATGCCCGTCGATTGTTGGTTGGTCCAGCTGAGCCCATCGGCAGACGTGGCACTCCAGAGCATTTGGTTGCGGGCGAAGTACATGGTGTAGGTGCCGTCTGCTTCGCGCAGTACGAACGGGTGCTCGGCAGACTGTTGCATGGCGTCAGGGGCATCGAGGCTGGCGGCGCCGACACGCACACCGCTGTCGAAACTCCAGGTGAGCCCGTCGCTGCTTTGGGCGCTGTAGACGATGTGCGGCTTGGGCCCCTCACCGGGTCGCGGGAGG
>Ga0172373_10001004_pt1 | contig 45992 bp, 48 predicted proteins | sample Lak10m_2_FD_114546 | JGI IMG/M metagenome (GOLD analysis project Ga0172373, IMG submission 114546) | Freshwater microbial communities from Kabuno Bay, South-Kivu, Congo - kab_092012_10m | ecosystem: Environmental > Aquatic > Freshwater > Lake | place: Democratic Republic of the Congo... | reverse complement strand
GCCCCGGTGCTCCTGTACCAGGCGCACCGCACGCTCACGGACCTCGGGGGAAAACTTGTTCGTCTTGTTCATGGCTCCATTCTCTCAAAGGTTGGAGCCTCCTCAATTCCCGGGGCGATTCACCCGACCCCTTTAGACCCAGAGACTGTCCGATTTAATCTGGTGGTAGGAGATAGTTGCTTATGGGTCGTTCCAATTCGCATCCAGAAGTTCCTGAACTCCCCTCTGGACATGCCATCTCCGTTGTCAGTTACCTCAATGGCATCCTTATCAAACGATATACGCACTTTTGTTGCGTCTGCATCGTAGGAATTCTTAACTAACTCAGCGAGCGCAATGTGCGGCTTACCAACCAAGCGCTCGCCTAGCTCTTTCAGCAGCGCAGCATCTACCGAGAATTCGATAAACTCATCGGGCTGCGGTTTATTGATTGTATTCTTAGCGGTTTTAGCCATGATTCGAATAACCAAAAACTCCAAGCGCTTGATCCACTAAGAATACCAGTTTCCCTTATGAGGCCACCTACAACTTACACGGCATCAATGCCAGCTCAAACTCGCCGTTGATCTCCACCGCCTGCCCGCGCGGCAGGTCGGCCATGCCGACGGCCGAACGGGCGTGGCAGCCCGCTTCGGGACCGAACAGCTGGTAGAACAGGTCTGAAGCGCCGTCGATGACTTTCGGGTGATCCGGAAAATCCGGCGTGCTGTTGACCATGCCGAACAGGCGCACCACACGCTTCACCTTGTCGAGATCGCCGGCAGCCGCTTTCACTGTCGCGAGTATCGCCAGCGCTGACGCCTGCGCCGCCTTGTAACCCTCTTCCACCGTCATGTCCTGACCGAGCTTGCCGTGTTCCCTAATTTGCATGCCCGGATGATGCGGACCGTGGCCCGACACAAACAGGATGTTGCCGACGCGCACGCAGCCGCAGCGGTTGGGATTGGGGAATTTGCGCGGCTGCGGCAGGGTAAAGCCCAGCGCCGCAAGCTTCGCATCGATCGAACCCATCAGCGCACCAGCAGATCGACGAACTCGTCCACCGCCATCGCTTCCAGCTTTTTCTGGTCGGTACAGGCGGCAACGATCGTGGCTTTCTGTTTGGCGGCGAAGACCATCGCGGTGTTTTCATTGAATTTCTTCATTACAGCCGGAATGCCTTCCTTGCGGCGCTTGCGGTGGCCCAGCGGGTAGTTCACTTCGGACAGCGGGGTTTTTGTGCCGTCCTTGAAGAACACCTGGATCGAGTTGGCATTGGTGCGCTTCGACGGATCGTGGTACTCGCGCTCGTAGCGTTCGTATTCGGTGAGGCGGATTTTCGCGCGCAGTTTGTCGATGCGCGGATCAGCGGCAATCTCGTCCTCGTAATGCTTCGCGGTCATGTCGCCGAAGATCAGACCGATGGCCATCATGTACTGCATGCAGTGGTCGCGGTCGGCGAAGTTGGCGAGCGGTCCGGTCTTGTCGAGGATCACCATGGTCGAGTTGTGGGCGCGCGCTTCGATGTGGCTGATCTCATCGAGCCGGTCTTTCACCAGCGGATGCAGCTTGATCGCGGCTTCGACGCCGGTCTGGCCGTGGAAGGCCGTCGGATAGGGAATCTTGAACAGCGTGTTTTCGATGACATAACTGCCCAGCGGCCGCTGGAATTTGAAGGGCTTGCCCTTGAACAGCACTTCGTAGAAACCCCATTTCGGCGCGGTCAGCGCCGAGGGATAACCCATCTCACCCTTTTTCGCCATCAGCGAGAGCCATACCGCGCGCGCTGATGCATCACCTGCGGCCCAGGACTTGCGCACGCCGGTATTCGGCTTGCGGCGGTAGGTCGCCAGTGCGTGGCCATCAACCCAGGCATTGGACAGGGCGTTGATGATTTCATCCTGCGTGCAGCCGATCAGCGACGACACCGCTGCCGTGCTGGCAATCTTGACCAGGATGGTGTGGTCAAGGCCGTTGGCGGTGAAGCCGTTCTCCAGCGCGAGTCCGCCCTGCACTTCATAGGCCTTGATGATTGCGGTCAGCACTTCGCGCATGGTCAGCGGCTTTTTGCCGGCGGCGCGGCGCGTGCGCGACAGCCAGTCGGCCGTCATCAGCGCGGCACCGATGTTGTCGGATGGATGGATGACCGTGCGGCCATAAAAGGCGTCATTGAAATCCAGCCAGCGGATCAGCGCGCCGGCGTTGAAGGCTGCGGTCACCGGATCCAGAACGTAATTGGTGCCGGGCACGCGCGCGCCGTTGGGGACGATGGTGCCGGGCACGACGGGCCCGAGCAGCTTGGTGCAATCCGGATAGGCCAGCGCTTCGAAAGCGCAGGCCAGGCTGTCGATCAGCGTCAGCCGCGCCGTTTCATAGGCCAGCTTGCTCGTCGGTTTATAGCTGTAGGCATATTTCGCCAGATCGACGATGACCTTGTCGGGTTGCGGACGTTTGTTGTCAACGGCAGCCATTTAATAACTCCTTGATTTAATTAATTTTTATTCCGCCTTGATGCCGGCGGTTTTGACCAGTTTTCCCCATTTCGCCGCTTCCGACTTGAGGTATTGCGCGAACTGCGCGGGTGTGTCGCCGACGGGCTCCAGCCCCGCTTTTGCCATGCGATCAGCGATTGCAGGTTCCTGCAGCGTGGCCACAATCTCGCGATGCAGTTTTTCGATCACCGCGCGTGGTGTGCCGGCGGGCGCGACAACGCCGTTCCAGTTATTGGCTTCATAACCCTTCACACCGGCTTCAGCGATGGTCGGCATTTCCGGGAACAGCGGCGAACGTTTCAGCTTGCCCACACCAAGGCCACGCAGTTTGCCGGCACGGATATGCGGTTGTGCAGTGGTCAGGTTGGCCATCATCATGCTCAGACGGCCAGCCACCAGGTCAGCCACTGCAGGAGCACCTCCCTTGTACGGCACATGCAGTGCTTCCACCTCGGCCATGCTGGTGAACAGCGCCATCGCAAGATGACCTGCGCCACCGACGCCGCTGGAACCGTAATTGAATTTACCGGGATTGGCCTTCAGCAGAGTAATCAATTCCTTGACCGAAGACGCAGTCATTGACGGATGCACCACCAGCAGGTTGCTGGAGGCGGCAATGTTGGTGATTGCCACAAAATCACGTTCGAGAACATAAGGCACGCTCGCACGCAGAGACGGATTGACCGCCAGCGGCGGCGTCGCCATCAACAGGATGTGTCCATCCGGAGTCGCTTCCTTGACGATCTGGGTACCGATGATGGTGCCGGCACCGGTGCGGTTGTCGATCACCACTTGCTGGCCAAGACGCTCGGACAGCCGCGCACCGGTGATACGGGCGACGGTGTCGGTCGAGCCACCGGCTGAATACGGCACCACCAGGCGAACAGGGCGCTGCGGATAGTCGGCAGCTGATGCAACAGCAGCAGACAGCATCAATACTGCGGGAAAAACACGGCTGAAAATCATCATGCCACTCCTTGCGGAAAAATTGTCCTCCGAGGATGCCGCAATATTGTTTTTATTGGGGTACTGAATGCCGCTCATTCCGTAGCCGGCGCACCCTCGAGCGGAATGCGCGGCATTTCGAAGCGGTCGGTCACACGGCAATAACCACCCTTGCCGGCAAGACGGCCGACCGGATTCACGGCGCCTACATCCACGTGATAACGATCATTGACGATGCCGTCGTGGTAATGAAAATACACGACCTCGCCGAACACCACGTGATAGGGCTTGCGTCCCAGTTCAACAATCTGCATCAGCCGGCATTCCAGCGAGACCGGCGCTTCGGCAATACGCGGCACGCGCACTTTGCGCGAAGGCACAGCCGTAAAACCAGCCTTCTCCAGCTCATTGACGCCGTATGGATAATCGACCGCGCAGACATTCATTTTGTCCTTGATGGCGTCGTTGACGATGTGCACGACGAACTCCGGCGTTTCGCGGATGTTGCGCACGGTGTCCTTGGCCTTGCCGGAACGGTCGCCGACCGAGAACATCAGCATTGCCGGATCGGAGCCGACAGCGTTGAAAAAACTGAACGGCGCCGCGTTGGGTCCGTCGGGACCGAGCGTGGTCACCAGAGCGATGGGCCGTGGCGTCACGGTACCGACCATCAGTTTGTACTGATCCTGCCAGGACACCTTGCTCGCGTCGATTTCAGTCATGGGTCTCGTTGGTTGCGGGTGAAAGTGGCAATGATTCTATCAGGGCGCTGCGCCCTGACGGGGTATTCCACATGCTGTGCCTGCTGCCGATGGCAGCATGAGGCATCATTGCAATCGCAGATCGCCGCGACGGATCAGTTCGGCGTACCGCGCCACATCCCGTCGCAGCGTCTGCGCCAGCACCTCGTGCGTACTGCCAACCGCATCAAACCCTGACGCGGAATAACGCTCCCGCACGGCATCGTCCGCAAGTGCGCGACGCACTTCAAACTGCAACCTTGCAATCACTGGCACCGGCGTTCCCGCCGGCGCCAGCAGCGCATACCAGTCCTCAACGACCAGTCCCGGGAAAAACTGTTTCATGGCGGGAACCCCGGCGAATTGTGGCATCGGCGCAGCGCCAGTGACTGCCAGTGCGCGCAAGCGCCGCGTTGTCAGCAGAGGCAGCGCCACCGGCGCCGCCATGAACAACAGGTCGTTTTTGCCGAGTAACAGTGAACGTGCCGCCGGAGCGCCGCCGCTAAACAGTTCGGACTCGCTGCGAAAACCGGCGGCACGTGAAAACAACATCAATGCGACATGACTCAGGCTGCCCGCTGCATTGACGCCCGAACTGATCGCCGGCCGCGAACGTTTCGCCAACACAAGCAGTTCGACAACCGTATTCGCCGGAACTCCCGGATGCACCGCCAGCACCAATGGCGCCGTGGCGACCAGACTGACCGGCGCAAAACCGGTGAATACATCAAACGGCATCTGTTCGGGCAGCCATGCAGCGTTCACCGCCAAAGCAGCCGAAGTCAGCAGCTGCGTGTGTCCATCCGCAGGCGCATGGGTAACTGCAGCAGCACCAATCACACCGCCAGCACCCACGCGATGTTCAACCAGAACCGGCTGGCCCAGATTGACCCCCATGGAAAGCGCCAAAGGCCGTGCTTGCATACTGATCGTGCCAGCCTCAGGGGCAGGAACAATCAACCGCAGCGGCTTGACAGGGAACAATGGCGTTTCTTCTGCAAATACCACTTGTCGGCCGATTAGAAACAACCAGGCCAGACACAACAAGCATAAAGCCTTGCCGCGGCGATCAATCATAACTAATTGTTTTATAATGAATTTTTCATTATCCGCCAACAGCCGCCCGCAGATCAAATCCCATACACGGCGCTGCATAAAAATTCCGCGGGGCATTCCTGCGTTGAGCCGCACCAGCCAAAAAAACGCCCGCATGAAGCGGGCGTTTTTTTGGTCAGCTTGCCTGCTGACTAGAGCGATGTCTCCGCAACCAAGCGTCAGTCAAGAACGATCTTGGCGGCATTGATGACCTTGGTGTATTTGTCCGCTTCACGCTTGAAATACCCGGCCAACTCTTCCGGTGTGCTGCCCACGGGTTCGCCACCTTCCTTGCGGATGAAACCATTGACGTCAGAGGATTTGAGCGCCTTGATGATTTCTGCATTCAGTTTGGCGACGATGTCCTTCGAGGTTCCTTTTGCGTAGAACATCGCATACCAGTTGTCCGCCTCGAAATCGGGGTGGATGGTATTCATGGTCGGCAGATCGGGGAAAGCAGACGCCTTCTTGGCCGTGGTCACGGCGAGAGGCCGCACCTTGCCCGATTTGATGAAAGGCTGCGCTGCCAAGGCGGTCGCAAACGTAAAGTCGGATTCGCCGCTGATCTGCGCAACCATCGCCGGCCCGCCACCCTTGTACGGAACAGGAGTGACCTTGGCACCGCCGAACAACTTAAGCATCTCTACCGACAGATGGCTGGTGGTACCCGCGCCATTGTGAGCGGCGATCAGGTTACCGCCGGGTTTCTTGCCCAACGCGATAAATTCCTTGAGGTTTTTCGCCGGCACACTGGGATGCACGGTGAGCACAAGCGGCACCGAGGAAATCCAGCTGACTGGCTCAAGCTCGGTCAAGGGGTTGAACTTCAATCGCTTTGCATACAGCACGGTGTTCACAGCGAGGGAAGCTGTCGTGAACAGAATGTTATAGCCGTCGGTAGGTCCCTTGGCCACGAATTCCGCGCCGATCAGTCCGGATGCACCCGAACGGTTTTCGACCAGAAAATTCTGGCCCATGCTGGCCTGGAACTTCTGTGCCAGCAGCCGGCCCTGGATGTCGGTACCGCCGCCGGCACCGAACGGCACAACGATGCGTACGGGCTTGGATGGATAGGCCTGTGCCCAGACCGGTCCGGCAGCAACAGTCAGTACCAGCGCCGAAGCGAGGCCGGCCAGGCCGAAGTGCAGTCGTTTCATTTTGAATCTCCTCGTCAGTTTTGACTCGTTATGTGCGGCTCCGTCATGGGAGCCGATGCAACAGTGTAACAGCCCTGCCGGCTCCGCCGCAGACCTCGCGTTAACCCCGGTAAATCGGCTCAGGCTGGGTGAAAAATGAGTGCAGGATATGGTAAACCGTACGGTAATTGATCTGCTGGAAACTCGCGTGTGAAATACCGGCCATTACCGCAAACGATTTGTCGGGATTCGGCAGGCGGTTGAAGAAATCAAGCAGGTCTTCCATGCTGGCAATGCCATCCCATTGACCGCGCATGATCACTGTTGCAGCAGTGATTTTCGCCGGATCAACGACTGGCAGCCTCGCACACATGTCGAGATAGGTGCCGGTCGGCACGGAATCATCGAGCGCCAGAATTGCGTCGGCAAAAGCCTCAACCACTTTCTCTTCGGCACAGCCGGCATGATCCCGGTTAAAAATCGAATGCACGAAGGCCCGATCGATCGGACGCCGCTTGTTGGCCTTCCACTGGTCCAGTTTCTTGGCACGTTCTTCCAGCGTCGGGCTGCCCTTGCCGGTCCAGACAAAAGCATCCAGCGCAAGGCGCGACACGCGCTCCGGATGCCGCTCGGCGAACATGGCCGCACGCAACGCACCTGAAGAAATGCCGTAGACGAGGAACTGCTTCGCCCCCGTGGTCTTCATGATGTAATCACTGGCGGCCGCAAGGTCATCGGCGCCGTTGGCGATGTCGAAATAGATGTCGCGTGATTTGTCGGAACGGCCGTAACCTTCCATATCCACGCACCAGGTGTTGAAACCACGCTGGGCAAACCAGTCCATCACCGACGAATCCGGACGGCCGGGCACATGAAGATCGAATGTCGGCTGGGAAGCCATCGACGAGCCGTGCACAAACAGAACAGTACCGTTAGCGCCCTTGCCATCAGTTGCGGGTTTCTCCCACATGAAGAGTTTGACATCGCCCTTGCGGGTCCAGTGTTCCTTGCCGGCAACTGCGGCGGTGTTGGTGTTTTGGCTCATGAATTTCCGGATGAAAAGTAGGGTCTGCAAAGCGGGACGGCAAGTCTAGGATACGGAACCGAGCCAGTCAAACCGAAGGGCCCCAATATATAATTCCGCACTGGATAAGGTGGTTTTCCACTCTTTTTCCACATCAAAATCCCGCCCTGTACTGGACACGCCCGTGACCGCAAATTATTCGACGCAGTTCCGCAGTATCAAGGATGAAGTCAGCCCCGAGGAGTGGGAAACCCGCCTGAACCTCGCCGCCTGTTACCGGTTGACCGATGTCTATGACATGACCGATCTGATCTACAACCACATCACCGCGCGCATTCCCGGCGATAAAGATCACCTGTTGATCAATCTCTACGGCCTGCTCTACAAGGAAATCACCGCCTCCAGCCTGGTCAAGATCGACCTCGAGGGCAACATCCTGTGGAAACCTGACACCGACTACGGCATCAACAAATCCGGCTACGTGATTCACGGCGCGATCCACCGCGCGCGGCCCGACGTTAAGTGTGTGATGCACACGCACACCCGCGCCGGCATGGCAGTGTGCTCGATGAAACGAGGCCTGCTGCCGATGACGCAGACTTCGATGCGGTTTGTCGGGCACCTGGGTTATCACGACTACGAAGGGCCGGCGATCGACCTTGCGGAACGCGAGCGTCTGGTGCGCGATCTCGGCAATCACGACGCGATGATGCTGCGCAATCACGGCCTGCTCACCTGCGGCGCCACGGTCCAGCAGGCCTTCAACACGATGTATCAGCTCGAGCTCTCCTGTCGCGCACAAGTCGATGCGCTGGCCGGCGGGGAAGACATCGTGCTGCCGCCGGAGGAAGTCATTGCACATACCGCCAATCTTTATCAGCCAGGTACACGTCGTCCCTATGGCGTACTGGAATGGCATGCAATGCTGCGCCGGCTTGACGCCGAATCGAAAAATTCCGGTTACCCGCCATACTGGCACTGAACCGGATCGCCCATAAACAACCAACAGCTACGATTGTGAATTGATCATGGACTTCAGGATTTCCGAAGAACAACGCGCCTTTGTCGACACCGTGCGCCGGGTCTGCCAGGAAGAGTTCGCGCCGCGCGCGATCAAATACCTCGACGGCACCTGGCCGGCGGAGAACATGAAGCGTCTCGGCGAAATCGGCGTGCTCGGCATGGCGGTGCCGGAGGAATACGGCGGTTCCGGCCTGTCGATCCTCGATACGGTGCTCGTGCTCGAGGAAATCGGCAAAGTCTGTTACGTGACCTCGATGGCGGCCCTCGGCGAAGTCGGCACGCAGACGCGCATCATCGCGACCTTCGCACCTGAAGAAATCAAGCGCAAGATCCTGCCGCGCGTGGCCACCGGCGAAGCCATCCTTGCCATCTGCATGACCGAACCGGATGCCGGTACCGATGTACCGAACTACAAGACCAACTGTACGATCAAGGGCGACAAGATCGTGCTGCGCGGCGCCAAGACACTGATCTCACGCGCGGACATCGCCGAAATGTTCATCGTTTTCACCCGCGTCGACAACAAGCCCGGCGCGGAAGGCATTGGTTGCGTGCTGGTACCTGGCGGCAGCAAGGGCCTGATCGCGAAGGCGAGTTATCACACGATGGGCGGCGAATTCCTCTCCGACGTCGTATTCGACGACATCGAACTGCCGATCGAGCATCTGGTCATCCGTGACAACGGCATGAAAAAACTGCTGTCCGCTTTCAACACCCAGCGTTGCCTGAATCCGGCGATCTGCCTCGGCCTCGCCGAAGGTGCGTTGGAGGAAGCAGTGAAATACATGCGCCAGCGCAAGGCCTTCGGCAAGTCGATCGGTGATTTCCAGGGCCTGCGCTGGAAGGTCGCCGACATGTACATCCAGATCGAAGCAGCGCGCGGCCTGCTTTATCGCGCAGCGGTCTCCGGTGAAAAATTCCCTGATCCGACGCTCGCGGCAATGGCCAAGATCTACACCAACGAAATGTCGATCCGAGTGACCAGCGAAGCGATCCAGATTCACGGCGGCTACGGCTTTACCGATGAATTTCCGGTATCACGCTTTTTCCGCGGCACGCGCTACGGCAGCCTCGGCGGCGGAACGACCGAAACGCTGCGCAATATGGTCGGACGCAAACTCGTCGAGCAGATGGATCTGGCGTCAGGCTGCCTCGGAATGGATTACTTCTAGGAACACCGGCCTGAAGTTCGCCGGGATTACTCAACGCGACAAGTCGAAGCGAATATCAATAAACAGGCTTGGACCTGAAGTGGCCTTCACGGGCGATTGATTTAACCTTGATCGGTTCAATCTTGTTGCCTTTGAGTACGTCCAGTGTCACCTCAACACCGGCATCGCCGCTTTTCCAGAGCCGCGTGTAAAAGTCCGCCTGTCCGGCCAAAGCCTGACCACCGAGTCCGACAATGATGTCGCCGGCCTGCAGCCCGGCCTCCTCTGCCGGTCCTTCTGCCGTAACCCGGGTGACGATGACCTTGCCCTGGATTTCCTGAGACGTTATTCCCAGCCAGGGTCGAGGTTTTGTCGTAGCACGACCGTTGGCAATGAAGTCTCCCAGCACCGGTTTCAGCGTGTCAATCGGTACGAACATATTCCCGGGCACCCCGCTCTTGCCAATGGCATCCCCAACTGCCAGCGAACCGATGCCCAACAACTTGCCCTCGCGCGACAGCAGCGCAGCCCCCTGCCAGTTGACCGTCGCCGGAGCCGTGTAAATGGCTTCATCAAGCAGATATTCCCAGTACCCTACGAAAGGCCGTTTCGACACGATATAGGCGGGCGCTACACCATCAAATCCGACAATCAGCACGATATCGCGCAAATTTGCAGCCGAGGATTGACCAAAATCCACAGGCTTGATCGGCAATGGTTTCAGCGATTTCACCAATCCAAGGCCTGTGGCGTTGTCATAGCCGATGACATTCGCCGGAAACTTGCGGCCATCTGCCGTGGCCAGTTCGATGGTGTCAGCCTCAGTGACCAGATAACCAATGGTCAGCACCAGACCACTGGAGTCGATGACTACACCGGTACCTTCCCGCTGCGGCCCAAGGGTCTGGGCACTGCGCGCATCCGGAACAGCCTTGACCGTGAGCTTGACGACAGAAAACTCGTCAATCGTGAGTTCCCTGTCTGCCGCAAAAGCAGGTGTAGTGCAAAGAAGCAGCGCTACGGCCACTACGATTGGATTCAGGAGATGCTGCCATACCAGGAATGGACTTCGAGCGGGCGCCATGGAATTCTCCAGATTGAATACCAGCGCCGCCGCAAGGGTCAGGAACCGGTTATTTGAATATGCTACGACGATTGCCGGGAGGGCAAAAGGCCCTTCGCGAATTGGCGCTACAATGCCCGCTCTTTTTCAGGATTGTGGAGGACAAACAGCATGGAACTCGGGCTCAAGGGCAAAGTCGCCATCGTTACCGGCGGCACTGAAGGTATTGGTAAGGCCACAGCGCTGACACTGGCAAGGGAAGGCGCAAAAGTCGCGATCTGCGCCCGTGGCAAAGAACTGCTGGACGCCACCGCCGCGGAAATCACCAAGGCTGGCGGTGAAATCCTGGCCATTTCCGCAGACATGAGCAAAGCGGCGGACTGCAAACGCTTCATTGAGGAAGTTGCTCAGAAATTCGGCCGCATCGATATCCTTGTCAATAATGCGGGCACTTCCAAACGGGGCAAATTCCTTGAATTGCAGGACGAGGAATGGGCTGCCGATCTCGAACTGAAGGTCTTCGGTGCCATCCGCTGCACGCGCCTTGCCATCCCGCACATGAAAAAACAGGGCGGGGGACGCGTCATCAACATCACCATCTCCAGCGCAAAACAACCTGGCGCCGAGTCCTATCCCACATCGGTATCCCGCGCGGCAGGACTGGCCATAACCAAGGCCCTGTCCAAGGAGTTCGCGCCCGACAACATTCTTGTCAATACCATTTGCATCGGCAAGATCAAATCGGGCCAGCATGAGCGCCGTTTCACCAAGGACGGCACCAGCGCCGACGACTACTACAGCAAGATGAGCAAGGACATTCCGATGAAACGGGTTGGCGAGGCGCAGGAAGTTGCCAATGTCATTACGTTTCTGGCGTCGAATGCTGCAAGTTATGTCACCGGCACGAGTATCAACCTCGATGGCGGCATTTCCGGCGTTCTTTAATTTTCAATATAAACAATTGAAAACGGCCCCGAAAATTCGGGGCCGTTTTTTTGGTGCCGGAAATAGGAGTCGAACCTACGACCTTCGCATTACGAATGCGCTGCTCTACCAACTGAGCTATTCCGGCAAAACTGGAAACCGTTACTGCGGGAAGGGTCGTATTCTACCGCACCGGCGCAGTGCTGGCGCGAACACGGACGATGATATCAACCCCTTCGGTCACCACGCCGGACGGTAAATCAGGAATCCCGCTGACCGACAACGTAGCAGCAGGGATATCCGTAATCTCACCGGTATCGATGTTGTACATATGGTGGTGCGGTTCGGTGTTTGGATCATAAAACACGCGCTTCGGATCAACGATGACTTCACGGATCAAGCCCCGATCCCGAAACAGATTTAGCGTGTTGTAAACCGTGGCTTTCGACGTCTCGGCATGTTGCTCGTTGACCTTTGCCAGAACCTGATCGGCAGAAAGGTGATGACAGCGCCCCAACAGAACCTGGGCAATCTCCAGACGTTGGTGGGTCGGAGCGATACCGTGCCTGCGCAATTGCGCGACCAAGGCGGTTCGATCGTAAGATGTTGCTTCCATTGGTTTTATTCTAGTTCAATAATTGGACTTTGTCTAATAATTACAGCTTGATTGCATCGCCCCGCCTTCCGCCGCGACGACCGGATCTCCACCGAGAACACTGACGGGCCGGAACCCGAGAAAAAGGTGATTTTGTTCACGGCTATGCATCATTCGCGACCGCTCATGGTCTGCTTCAAGCCATTCATCGGGAAGCCATGGCGACAGCGTAGAATCCTTTCTATTCTTACACCTACATAAAGGGGAGCAGGCATGAAACGAGGCCTCGGATTTACCTTGGTTGAACTTCTGGTGGTGGTGGCGGTTATCGGTATTCTGGCAGCCATCGCCGTGCCACAGTATTCCGACTATGTGACCCGCAGCAAGATTGCGGAAGCCACCGCGACGCTGTCGGAACATCGCGTCAGGATGGAACAGTTTTTCCAGGATAACCGCTCTTATGCGGGTGCCTGCGCAGCAAACACGGTTGCTCCCACGCCAACGGGCCGGTATTTCACCTACGTCTGCTCCAATCTGTCCGCTACAACGTACACAGTGACGGCCACCGGCGTCGCAGCAGAAGGCATGAATGGCTTCGTCTACACCATCAATCAGGCCAACGCGCGTGCCACCACCGGGGTTCCGGCCGGTTGGGCGACCAATACCAACTGCTGGGTCACCAAGAAAGGTGGCGTGTGCTAAGGCGTCTTCAATCCGGCTTCAGCCTTGTTGAGCTGCTCATCGGCATTGCCATCCTGGCCCTGCTGATGGCGTTGGGCGTCCCGGAATACGCGACCTTCCTGAACAACTCGCGCGTGCGTACGACCGCCGACAATCTGGTCAGCGGTCTTAATCTGGCGCGTGCAGAGGCGGTCAAGCGCAATGCACGCGTGCAGTTTGTACAGACGGATGAAGAGCCGCTGGAAAACCTGGTGGATGCGCTACCGCAGTCAACTACCGGCATCAATTGGGTTGTACGGGAATTTGTTCCCGCCACCGGTCTCAACAACTTCATTGAAGGCAAAGCCGGTGCTGAAGGCAGCGGAAGAGCGGATGCCACGTCGGTCGTAGTGACCTCCTCCAGCACTGAAGCGAGTTACGACGGCATTCTGACCTTTACCGGATTCGGTGCACTGACCATCGCGCGGTCCGTTCAATTCCAGGTCACCAACCCTACGGCTGGAGCCTGTGTAGCCGCAGGGGGAACAGGAGGGCCAATACGCTGCCTAAACGTCGTGGTTTCTCCCGGCGGCCAGGTTCGCATTTGCGACCCGAGCGTCACCGCGGCCAAAGATACGCGCGCCTGTTAAGGACAGAATCCATGAAACGTAAAATGATCATTCCTTTACGCCTGCAAAAAGGGGTCATGCTGCTTGAAGCCCTGATCGGCATCCTCATTTTTTCGGTAGGCATACTGGCGATGGTTGGCATGCAGGCCACCGCTTTTTCGGCCAGCGCAGACGCCAAGAATCGCGCAGAAGCAGCCGCTTACGCCAACGACATCATTTCGCGCATCTGGATGGGAGTGGATCGCACATCCGACGCCAGCGTCATCACGTCGCTGAACACGTATGTATTGAATTCCAGCGGCGCCGACTGCGCATTTACCGGAGGTCAGGCCGACGGCACCAACACCGTCCTGACGCAATGGGTCAGTGATGTCACCAGCACCACAACCGGCCTGCTCGGTGCAACTTCCAGCATGCAGCAGATCGCATTGGATTCCGCCACCATGAATCGCGTCACAGTAACCGTCTGCTGGCGAACCCCGCAGGATCTCGCCCCCCGCAGGCATCAGGTGATCACTTATGTGTACTGATCAACGCATCGGCAATCGAAAGACTCAGGCAGGCATGAGTCTGGTCGAAATCATGGTGGGCGTGTTGATTGCGATGATCGGTATTGTCGTGATTTTCCAGATGCTTGCACTGTCTGAAGAACGCAAGCGTTCAGCATCATCCGGCAGCGACGTGCAGATTTCCGGCGTCATCGGACTGAATTCCCTGGAGCGTGATGTGCGGGAAGCCGGCTATGGATTTTCGTCAGCCGGCTACGACACCGCCGTAACTCCGGTGATGGGTTGCACTGTCAATGCCTATGACACCGGTCGGCCGACGCCCGCCTATTCATTCCGGTTGACGCCAGTACTGATCACCCAGGGCGTTGGCGCCGCATCAGACACCATTACCGTATTGAGAGGCAACGGTAACGTGTTTCCGGCAGCGCTGATTTTCACCGAATCAACCGACACCACCAAAAAGACCCGGGGTCGCGCCGGACTGATACCCCGCGACTACCTGCTTATCGGACGGGTCAATCCGGATCTGCAATGCATGCTGGTCGAGCTGACCGGGGTCGCCAATGCCGATGGCCTGACCATTGACCATGGCCAAGGCTCCTACAGTTACCCGATTTACAACACCGACGGCACCACGACAACACAGACCCGCATCGCGCGCTACAACAACCCGACGCCGCTGACCTCATTCAGCAACGGATTCATTTTCAACCTCGGCAATGGCGCACGCCGCAATATCTGGACCGTAGTCGGCGGCAAGCTGCAAGTCACCAACGATTTGTTATATCAGGATACCAATGGCGATGGCGCCAATGATCCGGTTGAAATCGCCGATAACGTAATTACGCTACAGGCGGAATACGGCATCGACGCCAACAACGACGGACGCATCGCTGACAGCGAGTGGACAACCACCGATCCAGCAACCAATGCCGCCTGGGCCAACGTGCTGGCGGTACGGCTGGGCATCCTGGTTCGTGCAGGCCAGTTTGAGCGCACACAGGTCACCACCACGGTTCCGAGCTGGACCGGAGGTCAGTTTGTCATTACCAATCTTGATGGCACCGCCAGCTCGTCATCACCTACTGACCCTGCTGATAACTGGCGCAATTACCGTTATCGCGTTTACGAAACTGTCATCCCGCTGCGCAATATGCTGTGGGGCAGCCGCATCAGCCCGTGATCATGACTGCAAACCAGGACCGAACCATGAAACCCCGCTCCCGACAACAAGGTGTTGTGTTGTTCATCGCGCTGATTGTGCTGGTGGCGATGTCGCTGGCCGGTGTCGCGATGTGGCGCTCGATCGGCACCGGCGTGTTGATTGCCGGCAATATCGCGATCCAGCGCGGTGCCGTGACCTCATCCGATGCCGGAATTGAGGCCGCAAGGGCGTGGCTGATGCTGCAGACCCCTACGATCCTGAACAACACACAACCCACGGGTTACGTGTCGAACTGGGATAACGTGTTCGACGCCACAACCTTCAACTGGAACGCACAGGGCACGCTCGTTTCAACCGATGCCGCAGGATTCGAGGTGCGCTATGTCGTGCATCGCCTGTGCAGCCTTGCGAATGCGGGCCATAACTCACCGAATCAGCAATGCCTGACCGTAAGTGTGGCCGGCGGCAGCAGCAGCCGCGCCGGCGGCAGTTACGGCGTCCTGCCGCTGACCGGAACGATCTACGTCTATTACCGAATTACTGCGCGCGCGCTCGGCCCGCGCAACACCGTCTCATACACCCAGTCGATCATGTACTGATCGGCCAAGGCCGGCATCCCAGGAGAACGCACCATGAAGTTATCCTCGACACACAGTCGATTCATTCAGCGGCACGTGATGCGCTTGCATAACGTGGCCGCCGTTATCGCGCTTGCTGTTTCAGCATCTCCATTGCTCAGCCACGCGGCACTGACCGACATCGCTTCGGTACCGCTGGCCAGTAGTTCAACAACCGTGGTGAAGCCCAACATCCTGTTCACACTCGACGATTCTGGCAGTATGGACCGGGAGTATATGCCGGATGAAATTTCAGGCAGGACAGGCAATACGGGCTTCAAGAATCATCTTTGTAATTCCGTTTACTACAATCCGGCGATTACCTACGTCACGCCGAAAAATGCAGACGGCACCAATTTCAGCAATGCCACGTTCACCAGCGCCAAGGAAAACGGCTTCAGCAGCAGCTCCTCAACCCGGAATCTGGACACCAGCTTCAGGGCGCACGACGATGACACTTCCCAGCGCGCCTACTACTACGTCTGGAGCGGCAGCGGCAACCCCAACAGCGGCAGTACGAGTTCCACAACTGGCTGCTGGCCGAATTCAAGTTCTTCCTTTCCCCATACCACTGGAAACTGGACCAAAGTCCAGGTCACGGCCACGTCCGGTCCGGGCAGCACTGACGAACGCACCAATTTCGCCAACTGGTATTCGTTCTACCGTACGCGTCTGTTGATGATGAAATCAGCCACTGGTCGCGCATTTGCCGGCATCGGTTCCGGCTATCGCGTGGGTTTCATCACCATCAACCCGGGCAACCCGGTGTCTTCGACCAAGTATCTGGCCATCGCCGACTTCGACGCCACGCAGAAAAGCAACTGGTACACCAAACTGTATTCGCAGTCTGCGGGCTCTTCAACGCCACTGCGTCAGGCGCTCGCCCGTGCCGGACGTCATTTTGCCGGCATCCAGACCGGCATCAATTCTGGCATGACCGGCGATCCGATGCAGTATTCCTGTCAGCAGAACTTCACCATCCTGACCACTGATGGTTACTGGAACGGCAGTGCGGGTATCCAGTTGGACGGAACCAGTATCGGCAATCACGACGGCAACATTTCAACAACGCCACGGCCGCTGTTTGACGGTTCGACCACAACAACAAGTACACGCGTCACCAGCGTCAACGAGTTTTACTCGACCTCCGGCTGTTCGGGCAGTCGAAAACGTGTACGTGCAACAACGACGATAACCACAACACCAACTTCACCCCCCGGTTCTCCGTCATCGAGCTCCAGCACCAGCAACGTCACCAGTTGCTCTAACAGTCCGCGTGCCCTGCAAAGCCCTAACCCCGCAGTAACCACAGAAACACTGACATCCAGCAGCGGAGGTTCGTCGGGTTCACTGGCCGACGTTGCGGCTTATTATTACCTCACCGACCTGCGTGCAGCCGGATCCACGGGCGCTCTGGGCACCGATGTCGGCACCGACAACAATGTGCCTTCAGGCGGCTCCGGCGTCGAGGATGATTCAGCGCGCCACCAGCACATGACCACCTTCACGATGGGCCTGGGCCTTGCCGGCACACTGAATTACGTGTCCAACTACAAGACCGGCGCCGGTGATTTTGCCGGATTGCGCTCCGGCTCGATCAACTGGCCGGCCCCCACCAACGACGACCCGACGGCCCTGGATGATCTGTGGCACGCAGCCGTCAACGGAAAAGGCCAGTTCTTCAGTGCCGCCAATCCCGATGCTGTCGTGGAGTCACTCACTTCAGCCCTCGCCGGCGTCAATGCGCGTGTTGCATCAGCGGCCGCGGCGGCAACCAGTAACCTCGAGCCGGTTGCCGGCGACAACTTCGCCTACACTGCCAGCTATAAAACGCTGGAATGGATCGGTGACCTTGAAGCCAAGGAAATCGACCTGGTCACGGGTGTGGTGAGCACCACGCCGGTGTGGTCGGCACGCGCCAAACTCGACGCCAAGACCAATGCAGCCTGCGATAACCGCAGCATCAAGCTGTTCCGCAGCGGCGCTACGAACAACCTGACCAATTTCACCTGGAACACCCAGGCCTGTGACGTCGGCGGTTCGCCGACTGGTGCCGCGAGCACCGGCCTGAATGCCACGGAACAGGCCTTTTTCGGTTCCACCCAGGTGGCTGCGCTGAGTCAGTACGCCGACATGACCGACGGTGTCACACCGGTTGGTTCCGTCAATCAACGCTCGCTGGCTGCAGGCGCCAACATGGTCAACTTCCTGCGTGGCCAGCGCGGACGCGAAGGTTTTGATGCCAACACCCAGCTTCTGTATCGCACGCGCACCGGTGTACTGGGCGATATCGTCAATGCGCAGCCGGTGTTCGTCAAAGCGCCATTTGCCGAATATCAGGATACGGATTACCTCACCTTCAAAGCCAACAATACAGGCCGCACGCCGATGGTTTATGTGGCCGCCAACGACGGCATGCTGCATGCCTTTTATGCCGGCAGCACCAATATTGATCCAATCGGCGGCGAAGAACGCTGGGCCTTCATTCCGACCATGGTCATGCCCAACCTGCACAAACTGGCTGACAACAACTATGCAAACCTGCATCAATACTTCGTGGACGGCACCCCGGGTGTGGGCGATGTCTACGACTCCGTCGCTGCGACCTGGAAAACAATCCTCGTCGGCGGCATGAATGCCGGTGGCAAGGGTTATTACGCGCTGGACATCACCGACCCGGCCAATCCCAAGGGTCTGTGGGAGTTCAAACACACCGGCACCTGCGCTGGAACGCCGGTTGGACAAAGCTCCGACTGTCACCTGGGCTACAGCTACGGCAATCCGCAGATCAGCAAGATCACCTACACCGGTTACCCCGAAGGCCGCTGGGTCGTGTTCGTGACCTCGGGCTATAACAACGTCAATACGCCGACAGTAACCGGAGACGGCATCGGCTACCTGTATGTGCTCGACGCCATTACCGGGCAGATCATCTACAAGATCTCGACTGCTACCGGTGATGCAACAACCCCCAGCGGGTTGGGCAAGATCAACAATTTCGTGTTGAACACGGCCCTCGACAACACCACGCAGCATGTTTACGGTGTCGACCTGCTGGGCAATGTGTGGCGTTTTGAAGTAAACGCCACCCAGACGGCAACACGCATCACCACCGTGGTTGACTCCTCAGGTGTTGCACAATCAATCACCACAAAACCGGAACTCGCCGAATTCGGCAGCCCGCCGACGACCTATGTCTTTGTCGCCAGTGGCCGCTATATCGGCGCCAGCGATCTTGCATCGACCCAGACGCAGTCCGTGTGGGGCATCAAGGACACCGGAAGCTACCCGATTGCGGCACCCCGCACCTCGTTCAGCCGCCTGGCGATCAGCAACACCACGACGACGACACGCAGCATCAGTTGCGTCACCAACTGCACGACCAATGGCGGCTGGTTTGCGGATCTGCCCGACACCGGCGAACGCGTCAACGTCGATATGAAACTGCAGCTGGGCACGCTTACGGTCGCGAGTAACGTGCCGCAGAACAACGCCTGCAACATCGGCGGTTACAGCTGGCTGAACTTCTTTGACGCCCGCAACGGTCTGCAGGTGGCTGGCTCCACGAACTTCGGCACCAAGTTGTCTGACTCTCTGGCAGTGGGTATCAATGTGGTGCGTTTGCCAGACGGCAGAACGGTGGTGATTGCCACCACATCGGACGCGTCGCAGCAGACAGCTGAAGCGCCGATTCCGGCCGGTGATCCGCAAGGACGGCGCACCAGCTGGCGTGAACTGGTGCAGTAGCCGGGAACCGGCGAGTGCAGTTGTGAAACATGCGACTGGACATTCGGGATGTGAAAGTACAAAGGCTGTGCATTGCCGCCGCAGTATCGGCGACAATGCACATGGCCATCCTGTACACGGTCAGCCGCGGTACAGCCGGCGCTAACCCGTTCTCCGAACAAGGGAACAGCCTGCCGCTGATCGCAAGACTTGGCACGCTCGAATCCCAATCGCCGGCGCCACCCGAAACTTCTTCAGTGAAGTCGATGGTGATTGCCGCAGATGCCCCCCCTTCATCCGAACCGGCAAACCCGACCGTCAAGGACACTCCGGCCAGTGTAAAAAATCCCGGGGACATCTATTACTTCAAGGCCTCGGAGCTTGATCGTCGTCCACATCCACTGGAACGCATTGAAGTTCCTGTGCCGGAATCAGTAGTAGCACTCTCCGGCAGCGTGATGCTCAAGCTGCGCATCAGCGAAAGCGGTCAGGTGGATGACGCCTCCATCGTGATGAGCACCGGCATTACCGAATTCGAAGAAGCGGCGTTGGAAGTGTTTTCCCAAGCGCGGTTTCGCCCGGGATACCGGGCGAAATTACCGGTACGCAGTGAAATGCTGATTGAAGTCACACTGCAACCACCGCCGTCAGCCCCGGAACCACTGCAAGGCAAGGAAGCGACGCCTATCCAGCGACAGTAGTAACCGCCAGCCCCTTGGGCAAGGGGAAAGTGACACGTTCAGGGATTCCGTCCAGTGTATCTACACTGCTGGCGCCCAGCGTGCGCAGCCGGTTCACCACTTCCTGCACCAGCACCTCCGGTGCAGAAGCGCCGGCAGTCACACCGACAATTTTTTTCCCTGCAACCCACTCCGGCTGCAATTCAGTGGCGTTATCGACCATGTACGCGGGCACACCCAGCTGCTCGGCCACTTCGCGCAGACGATTGGAATTGGAACTGTTGGGCGAACCGACCACGATCACCACATCGCAGCGCTGCGCCAGTGTTTTGATCGCGTCCTGGCGGTTCTGCGTGGCGTAACAGATGTCGTCTTTTTTCGGGCCGACAATTTTCGGGAACCGTATTTTCAGTGCAGCAACCGTACGCGCCGCATCATCCATCGACAGCGTGGTCTGCGTGACGTAAGCAAGATTGTTTTCATCGCCGACCTTGAGCCCCGACACGTCATCAGGACCTTCGACCAGATGCATGCCGCCCTCGCTCTGGCCCATCGTGCCTTCGACTTCCGGGTGGCCGCGATGGCCGATCATCACGATCTCGCGGCCCTTTTCGCGCATTTTCGCGACCTCGACATGAACCTTGGTCACCAGCGGACAGGTCGCATCGAATACATTCAGACCCCGCGCATCGGCTTCACGGCGCACGTCCTGAGAAACGCCGTGGGCGCTGAAAATCACTGTGCTGCCCGAAGGCACCTCGGACAACTCCTCGACAAACACTGCGCCCTTGTTGCGCAGGTCGTTGACGACAAATTTATTGTGTACGACTTCATGGCGCACATAAATGGGCGCACCGTGCAACACGAGCGCGCGCTCGACGATTTCGATCGCACGATCGACGCCGGCACAGAAACCACGGGGATTGGCGAGCAGTACTTGCATGGCGCGGATTATACCCTTGCACCGGCGCCGCAGCGCCAGCACCTCAATAATTTATCAATAAAAACAATTACTTATATTCACTCTTCGACTGTGACGCGCCAAAAATGCCATCCCAGACCAACAGGATTGCACCGCAGGTAATTGCCGAATCGGCAACATTGAACGCGGGCCAGTGCCAGCCGAAGGCATGGAAATCCAGAAAGTCGACCACGGCACCGATTGTCACGCGGTCAATCACATTGCCAATCGCACCACCCAGCACCAACGCCAGCGCCAGACTGAACAGCGTTTGCTGCGCATGACGGTACAGCAGCCAGATGATCCACGCCGAAGCGATCAGCGCGATGCCGGTAAAAAATTCACGTTGCCATCCGCCGGCGCCCGCCAGAAAACTGAAGGCCGCACCGCGGTTATAAACCAGCAACATGTTGAAGAACGACGTGACTTCCAACGGCGGTTGATTCGCCAGCTTCTCCACGACGACGTATTTGCTGAGCTGATCCAGCACTACCACCACGCCGGACAGCAGGAGCCAACGCAACATCAGGCGAACTTCCGCGGTTCGCCCGCGCCGCCCAGGTTGGACGTGCAGCGGCCACACAGGTCAGGATGATTCGCGTCATGACCAACGTCGGCACGGTAATGCCAGCAGCGTTCGCATTTGGCATGAGCACTCTGGCGCACATCGATGATGACGCCTGAACCCGACTGTTGCGTCACCTTGGCGCTCGACGTGATCAGCACGAAGCGCAGGTCATCGCCCAGACGCTGCAGCGCGTCGTATGCAGGGCCCGTGGTCTTGATTTCAAGTTCTGCCTGAAGCGACGAGCCGACCGCACCCTGGGCGCGCAGCTCCTCGATATTCTTGTTGGCCAGCTCCCTGACCTGACGGACGTTACCCCAGGCATCCAGCAACGCGTCATCAAAAGCCAGCGCCGGAATGTCATGCCACGGTTCTTCAAATATGCTGCCTTCCGGACCACCCTTGATCACCTGCCACGCTTCTTCGGCAGTGAAACTCAGCACAGGCGCCATCAGCTTGATCAGCGAATTCGCGATGTGCCACAACGCGTTCTGTGCGGCACGTCGCGGACGTGAATCGGCGCCGGTGGTGTAAAGCCGATCCTTCAGGATATCGAGATAAAAAGCGCCGAGATCCTCGGAACAGAAAGCCGTCAGGCTTTTGACGACGGCATGAAACTCGTAACGCTCATAACCGGCAACGACATCGTTCTGGAATTTACGCGTCAGCTCCAACGCATAACGGTCGATCTCCAGCCACTGTTCCGGCGGCAGCGCATGTTTGCTGACGTCAAAGTCCGCGAGATTGGCCAGCAGGAAACGCAGCGTGTTGCGGATGCGGCGGTAGGATTCGACCACGCGTTTGAGAATCTCCTTGGAGATCGACAGCTCGCCCGAATAGTCCGTGCTCGCCACCCACAGCCGGAGGATGTCGGCGCCGAGTTCGTCCATGACCTGCTGCGGCACGATGACATTGCCCTTGGACTTGCTCATCTTCTTGCCCTGGCCGTCGACGACAAAGCCGTGGGTCAGCAGCGCCTTGTACGGCGCGCAGCCGTCCATCATGCTGGCCGTCAGCAACGAGGAATGGAACCAGCCGCGATGCTGGTCCGAGCCTTCGAGATAAAGATCCGCAGGGAAAGCCCCCGTGTCGGCATGTGAACCGCGCAGCACCGTGCTGTGCGTGGTGCCGGAATCAAACCAGACGTCCAGCGTGTCCTTGATCTTTTCATACTGCACGGCATCGGCGCCGAGCAGTTCTTCTGCATTCAGCGCCTGCCACGCTTCGATACCCTCACGCTCAACGCGTTGCGCAATCTGCTCCAGCAGTTCAAGCGTGCGTGGATGCAGCGTGGCGGTTTCCTTGTGCACAAAGAACGGCATCGGCACGCCCCATTGCCGCTGCCGTGACAGCGTCCAGTCGGGACGGTTGGCGATCATGCCGTGCAGGCGCGCCTTGCCCCAGTCGGGATAAAACTGCGTCGCCTCTACCGCACGCAGCGCGGTCGCGCGCAAGGTTTCTTTCGGCTTCACACCTTTATAACCGGGAACCTCTTCCATGCCGGCGAACCACTGCGTAGTCGCGCGCAGGATGATCGGCGTCTTGTGCCGCCAGCAATGCATATAGCTGTGCAGATCGGTCTTGCTTGCGAACAGCACGCCCTTTTCTTCCATGTGCGCGATGATCTGCGGATTGGCTTTCCAGATCATCAGCCCGCCGAACAGCGGCAGCGAGGCGATGTATTTGCCGTCGCCCATCACCGGAGTGAGGATCTCGTCGTCCTTCAGGCCGTGTTTGCGGCAGGAGTGGAAGTCTTCGACACCGTAAGCCGGTGCCGCGTGGACCATGCCGGTGCCGGTCTCCAGCGTGACGTAGTCGGCCAGGTACACCGGCGAATGACGGTCGTAGAACGGGTGTTTAAAACGAATTTTTTCTAAATCTTTACCGAAGCAACTATGGTCAAATTTGCTATTCGGATCATGTCGCTGAATACCATAGCGCGACAAACACGCTTCCTTGAGATCGCTGGCCAAAATCAGAGAACCACGATCAGTCTCAACCAGTGAATACAAAATCTCTGGATGAACATTCAAAGCCTGATTTGCAGGCAGAGTCCAAGGAGTTGTTGTCCAAATCACTGCAAAAATTGGACCATCAGGCAAAGCGTCCAAAGCAAAAGCCTGCCTTAACTTTTCTCTATCACCTTCATAAATTGGGAAGCCGACGTCAATCGCCGGGTCCTTGCGATCTTCGTATTCAACTTCCGCTTCGGCGAGCGCCGAACCGCAGTCGAAACACCAGTTCACCGGTTTCAGGCCGCGATAGACATAACCCTGCTCCAGTAACTTTCCCAATGCACGGATTTCATCGGCCTCGTTGCGGAAAGCCATTGTCAGGTAGGGATGATCCCAGTCGCCGAGTACGCCGAGGCGGCGGAAATCTTTTTTCTGGCGCTCTACCTGCTCCGACGCGTACGCACGGCACAGCCGCTGCGTTTCCGCGGTGGGCAGGTGTTTGCCGTGCTGTTTTTCGATCTGCACTTCGATCGGCATGCCGTGACAGTCCCAGCCCGGCACATAGGGCGCATCAAAGCCATCGAGCGTTTTCGACTTGACGATGATGTCCTTCAGGATCTTGTTGACCGCATGGCCGATATGAATGTCGCCGTTGGCATACGGCGGACCGTCATGCAGCACGAAACGTTTGCTGCGGCCTTTGCAGGCCTCACGAATGCGCTGATAGAAACGACGCTCTTCCCATTCGGCGAGCATCTTCGGTTCGCGTTTCGCCAGATCGCCGCGCATCGGGAACGGCGTGTCCGGAAGATTCAGTGTGCTTTTGTAATCAGCCATGTCAGTTCAGTTGTACAAACTTTTTAAAACTACCGGTTCAAATCGATCTGCATTTCAAGCGGCGCGCCGCGAGAAAAATGCGCGCGTATCAGCCACGTCACGTGCGATCTGCTGCTTCAGTGTTTCGAGATCGACATACTTCGCTTCATCACGGAACTTGTGCAGGAAATCGACCCGCACCAGTTCACCATAAATTTCTTCTTTAAAATCAAATATATATACTTCCAACACGGGGGCGGCGCCGCGCGCCTTCACCGTCGGCCGCACACCCAGGCTGGCCACGCCCTGCAGCCGCTTGCCATCGCCGCGCATCAGTTCCACCGCAAAGATGCCGGTCAGCGGCGGTCGATTGTGCTTCATCTGCACATTCGCTGTCGGGAAACCGAGTTCACGCCCGAGCTGATCGCCGCGCACCACGCGACCGCTGATGCTGTACGGGCGGCCCAACAGACGGCCCGCGCGCGTCACATCGCCAGCAGCAAGTGTGTCGCGCACCGCGGTGCTCGACACGCGGCCACCATTATGTTCGACCGTGGCCATGCCTTCTACTTCATAACCGTGCAGCGCCGCCTGCGCGCGCAACATTGCCAAATCGCCGGCACGGCGCGCGCCGAAGCGGAAATCATCACCGACCTGCAACCAGCGCACGCCGAGGCCGCGCAGCAGAATGCGTTCGATGAAATCCTGCGCCGTCACCTGCGCCAGCGCGAAATTGAAGCGCAGCACATAAGTGCGCTCGACACCGTGCTGGCGAAGCATCTCCAGTTTTTCGCGCAGCGTGGTCAGTCGTACCGGCGCCTGGTCCGGCGCAAAAAATTCGCGGGGATGCGGTTCAAAGGTCATCACACAGGCCGGCAGTCCGCGTGCAGACGCCGCCGCACGCAACTTGGCGAGCATGGCCTGATGACCGAGATGAACCCCGTCGAAATTACCGATGGTCAGCGCGACGGGGCTGGAGGCAGCGTCCGGAACGCTGCGCAGGATTTGCATGAACCCGCCTTATTCCCAGAGAAGCGCGCTAAAAGGCTGAATTTTAGCGTGTTTTCAGAGGGCGGGGCTAGGCGATGCGACTCCGGGCGAGAGGCTCGGCAACCACCTCACTCGACTGCACCTGGGCGTAAACCTCGCCCAGAAGAATCACGGCAGGGCCGACGATCATTTGCGCGGCGGCCACACCCAGATCCACCAGCCGAACCGCAATGCGACGTTCGCCGGACAGGCTCGCGCTTTCGACAATGACCGCCGGCAGATCGGGACTCGCGCCGCGCGCAATCAAGGTATCCGCAATCTGCGCTGCCTCACCCACGCCCATGTAAATCGCACAGGTGTCCGCCGCCAGCGCACTGTGCGCCCAGTCGTGGCCCTCTTCACCGGCACCGCGACGCGGCGTCACGAAGGTGACGTTGCGCGAAAGCCCGCGCCGTGTCATCGAAACGCCTATCGCAGCACTAGCCGCCAAAGCGGCGGTGATGCCGGGAACAACCTGATAGTCGATGCCCTGTTGTTCGAGTTCGTCGATTTCTTCCTGCGCACGGCCGAACAGCATCGGGTCGCCGCCCTTGAGCCGCACAACCACCGCATGTTTCTGTGCGGCATCGACCAGCCGCTTGTTGATGAAGCGCTGCGCGGTCGAATGCCGGCCGCAGCGTTTGCCGACAGCGATCTTTTCAGCCTTGTCCGCCAGCGCAATCGTATCGGGATGCACCAGCGCGTCGTAAAACACGATATCGGCACGGCGCAGCAGTTCTGCCGCGCGCAGCGTCAGCAGGTCGGGCGCACCCGGTCCTGCACCGACGAGATAAACCGTGCCGATGGCCGACATCGCTTCAGGCCGCTTCTTTTTCACGACGGCGGAACAAGGGCACCGGACGCTCCACCGAGGTCTGGTAAGCCTCGCTGAAATCGTTGAAGGCCAGCAGCGCATCCTTCGCATCCAGTCCATCGTTGAGCAGGAAGGAATCAAAGCCGCAGCGCGACAGGTAATACAGCTGGTCGCGCTGGATGTCGCCGATCGCACGGAGTTCGCCCTTCCAGCCGTAACGTTCGCGCAGCAGGCGCGCCGTCGAATAACCGCGGCCGTCGGTGAACTGGGGGAAATTGACCGCAATCACGCAGAAGGCCTCAAGACTGTCGGCGATCAGCACCGGATCTTCGTCGCTTTCCAGCCACAGTCCGAGCTTGCCGGTGCTGCGGCCCAGCAGTTCGTCAGCAAGGCCCTGCCACAGACGCAGCGGAACCAGTACGTCACCGCTGGCCGGCACCGACGGCAGGCTGCCGTCGGCCGTCCAGTCAAGCCGCTGCCAGCTGTCGTTGATGATTTTCGCGTTTTTGATCAGGGTTGCCATACACATGCTCCTTGAAAGGCGTGACGCCAATGCGCCGCACGACATCGATGAATTTCTCGGATTCGCTGTCGCGGTGTTTCAGATAGGTTTCAATCAGTTTTTCGATCACATCCGGCACTTCGTCCTGGGCGAACGACGGTCCGATGACCTTGCCCAGCGACGCCGCGTTGCCCTGCGATCCGCCGATGGAGATCTGGTAGAACTCCGCGCCCTGCTTGTCGACGCCGAGTATGCCGATGTGGCCAACATGGTGGTGGCCGCAGGAATTCATGCAACCGGAAATGTTCAGATCGAGTTCGCCGATGTCATGCTGGTAATCGAGATCATCAAAGCGGCGCTGGATCGCCTCCGCCACCGGGATTGATTTCGCATTCGCCAGCGAGCAGAAATCGCCGCCGGGGCAGGCGATGATGTTGGTGATCAGGCCGATGTTCGGCGTCGCCAGACCCAGCAGTTTGGCTTCGAGCCACAGCGCATGCAGATCGGACTGACGCACATCGGACAGCACCAGGTTCTGCTCATGCGACACGCGCAGTTCGCCGAAGCTGTAACGGTCGGCAAGATCCGCCACGGCATCCATCTGGTCAGCCGTCGCATCACCCGGCGGAATACCGGTCTTTTTCAGTGACAGCGTGACCGCCGCGTAGCCCGGCACCTTGTGCGGATGCACATTGCGGCCGGCCCAGTTGGCGAAGCCGCGCTCTCGCGCCAGCGCCTGCGTGTATTGCACCGACAGCGCGTCGAGTGATTGATACTGCGGACGCGTGAAACGCGTTTCGATACGGCTCACCTCAGCGGCAGTCAGTTTGCCCGGACCGTCTTTCAGGTGCGCCCATTCGGCATCGACCTGTTTGCGGAATTCTTCCGGCGTCAGCTCCTTGACCAGGATCTTGATGCGCGCCTTGTACTTGTTGTCGCGGCGGCCGAAGCGGTTGTAGACGCGCAGGATGGCATCGAGATAAGTCAGCAGATGCGGCCAGGGCAGGAAATCGCGGATCACCGTGCCGATGATCGGCGTGCGACCCAGACCGCCGCCGACGAGCACGCGGAAACCGATCTCGTTATTGGCACCGCGCACCGCCTGCAGGCCGATGTCATGCACCTGGATCGCGGCGCGATCCTGTTCCGCGCCCGACACCGCGATCTTGAACTTGCGCGGCAGGAAGGCGAATTCCGGATGGAAGGTCGACCACTGGCGAATCAGTTCGCACCAGACCAGCGGATCAACGATCTCGTCCGGCGCGATGCCGGCGAAATGGTCGCTGGTGGTGTTGCGGATGCAATTGCCGCTGGTCTGGATCGCGTGCATCTGCACCGAGGCCAGGTGGGCAAGGATTTCGGGAACGTCTTCCAGCTTGGGCCAGTTGTACTGGATGTTCTGGCGGGTGCTGAAGTGGCCGTAGCCGCGGTCCCATTTCCGGGCGATGTGAGCGAGTGCCCGCAACTGCCTGGAGGACAACAGGCCGTAGGGTATCGCCACCCGCAACATGGGTGCAAACCGTTGAATATAAAGGCCATTCTGCAAACGCAGCGGCCGAAAGTTGTCTTCGCTCAGTTCGCCCGCCAGAAAACGCCGTGTCTGGCCGCGAAACTGGGCCACCCGTTCATCCACCAAGCGCTGATCGATCTCGTCATACAGATACATGTCCGGCACCTCGCTCCTTGAGGCTGCCGATAGTATTTACCCCCTTATATATCGTCCAAGAATATGTTATTTATTATTAAGCGTTATTTGTTATATAAGCGCCGGAAATTAAGGTAACCCATTGAATTTACAACAATTAAAGTATTTGCGCGAAATCGCCCGCAACGGACTGAAGGTTTCCGATGCTGCAGAAGCTCTGTTCACCTCCCAACCGGGCATCAGCAAGCAGATCAAGCTGCTCGAGGAGGAACTCGGCGTCACCATCCTCGTGCGCAACGGCAAACGCATCACCGCGCTGACCGAGCCCGGGAAGATCGTGCTCGACATCGCCGAACGCATCCTGCGCGACACCGACAACCTGCGCGAGGTCGGCCGCGAGTTCAATGCCGGCGGCAGTGGCACGATGGTCGTCGCCACCACGCACACTCAGGCGCGTTACGCGCTGCCACCGGTGTTCTCGCGCTTCACGCAGCGTTATCCGCAGGTGCGGCTGACGCTGCGCGAAGGCAGCCCGGCACAGATTGCCGCGATGCTCCATGACGGCAGCGCCGATGTCGGCATCGCCACCGAATCCGATGAAGAATTCGAAGAACTGGTGACCCTGCCCTGCGCGCAATGGACGCGCAGCGTGATCACGCCACTACGCCATCCGCTGCTCGGCGCCGGCCCGCTGACGCTGGAAAAAATCGCGCAGTATCCGCTGATCACCTATGACTTCGCCTTCACCGCGAATTCGCCGATCAAACGCGCCTTCGATTCGGCGAACATCAAACCCAATGTCGTGCTCACCGCCGTCGCCGCCGACGTGATCAAGGCCTATGTCGAACAGGGCATGGGCATCGGCATCCTAGCCAAGATGGCCTTCGATCCCGCGCGCGACCACGGCGTGCGCCTGATCAACGCCGATCACCTGTTCGCACCCAGCACGACGCGCATCGCCCTGCGGCGCAACGCCTGGTTACGCGGTTATGTTTACGATTTCATCGAACTGTTTGCACCAACATTGGGGCGCGAAGTGGTCGATGCCGCATTGAGCACGAGAACAGCCGCCACAGCCAATCCCTGAACATCGTTGACCAATACACCATCGTCATCGAAACCGGCTTTTCGGGCCAGGCCCACGAGGTATCATGACCGATTGCGCATGCAGGGATCGCAGCCTCGAAAAAGACCGCAAACCAATTCATGAAGCAGCCATTTACGCAAGCACACGAACCACTCGACCGCTACCGCGCAGTCCGCGGGCAGACGGAATTGCTGGCTGCCGGACTTTCCACTGAAGACTGCGCACTGCAGTCCATGCCCGACGCCAGCCCGGTCAAGTGGCACCTCGCACACACATCGTGGTTTTTCGAAACCTTTGTGCTCGAAAAATTCGCCGACGGCCATATCGCCCCTGACGCTTCTTACCGCTATCTCTACAACTCTTATTACAACGGCGTGGGCAAACAGTTCCCGCGCGCGCAACGCGGCCTGATTTCCCGGCCTTCGCTGGAAGACATCCGGCATTACCGCGCATATGTCGACGCCCGGATGACGATGCTGATGGCCGGCGGCAAACTGCCTGAAACAGCACTTTCGCTGATCGAACTCGGCATGCACCACGAACAGCAGCATCAGGAACTGATCCTGACAGACATCAAACACCTGCTGTCACTCAACCCGACCGCACCCGCCTACCGGAGCATCGGATGGAAAACAGACGACATCGTCGCTCCGCTCGACTGGACCACCATGAACGGCGGCGTCGTGGAAATCGGCGCAGATCCCGCCCGCTTTGCCTTCGACAACGAACTGCCGCGCCACAAACAGTATGTCGCGCCGTTTTCCATCGCAAACCGCTTGGTCACCAACGGGGAATATCTGCGCTTCATCGAAGATGACGGATACCGGCGCCACGGACTTTGGCTGGCCGAAGGCTGGAATCTCGCCAGCACGCAAGATTGGCAAGCCCCCATCTATTGGAAGCAGATTGACGGGGTATGGAACGAATTCACCCTGAACGGTCTGCAGCCGCTCGACCACGCGCGGCCCGTGGTGCATGTCAGCCAGTTCGAAGCCGATGCCTACGCTCGCTGGTCAAAGGCCCGCCTGCCAACGGAATTCGAGTGGGAAACCGCCGCAGCAGCGGCGCCGGTCAATGGTAATTTTGTTGAATCCGGCGCATTGCATCCGCACACCCAGAAACATCGGCCGCTTGCCGGCATGTTCGGAGATGTCTGGGAATGGACACAAAGCGCGTATGCCCCGTATCCCGGTTATCGCATTACCGAGGGCGCCGTCGGCGAATACAACGGCAAGTTCATGTCCAACCAGTACGTCCTTCGCGGCGGCTCCTGTGTAACCCCGCAATCCCATATCCGCGCAACTTACCGAAACTTTTTTCCTTCCCATGCGCGATGGCAGTTCAGTGGCATCCGGCTCGCCCGCGACAGCGACTGACACGCAGCAACGAATACCCGTGAATGCGTCTACCCCGCGGGTGATCTGCAGCAGAATTACAGGCACCTTTCTTGCTTGAGATACATGAATTGCGGTATTAGATTGTCCGCACAACAATCACAGGAGCTTTTCCCATGATTCGATCCATTGCCGCAGTCATCTCTACGGCGTTGTTCGCCTGCGTATTCCAGCCTGCACAGGCTGCCGAAAATTATCCAAACCGCGCAGTCCGCATGATCATCCCCTTTCCGGTCGGCGGCGCAACGGACATCCTCGCCCGCGTCGTCGCGCAGAAAAGTTCAGAGTTGCTCGGCCAGCAGGTTGTCGTAGACAACCGTCCGGGCGCCGGCGGCACACTGGGTTCACGCATTGCCGTCACCGCAAATGCGGACGGCTACACGCTGCTGATGGGCACCACCAGCACGCATGCCATTGGCCCGCATCTTTATGCCAAACCGCCTTACGACTCACTGACGGACTTCTCGCACATTACCCAGGTCGCGACCTCACCGAATGTGCTGATGGTGGCGTCGCAGGTACAGGCGCAATCCATCAAGGAACTCGTCGCTCTCGCCAAAGCGCAACCGGGCAAACTGAACTTCGGCTCATCCGGAACCGGCACACAATTCCACCTGTCCGGTGAACTGCTGAAACTGCTCGCCGGCATCAATATCGTGCATGTGCCCTACAAAGGTACCGCGTTGGTCTATCCGGAAATGATCAGCGGTGCGATCCAGATCCTGTTCGACGTCCCGGTGGTGGCACTCCCTTTCATCAAACAGGGGCGTGTACGCGCGCTGGGCGTTTCAGGAAAAAAACGCGTCAATGTATTGCCTGGAGTGCCAACCATCGTCGAGGCCGGCATTCCGGGTTATGACGCAGATCTGTGGTTCGGATTATTTGCGCCGACCAAGGTACCGGCGGAACGCCTGACGCGCATCCAGACCGAAGTGCTCAAAGCACTCGCATCGAACGAAGTGCGTGAACGGTTCACCGCGCTCGGCGCCGACGGCGTCGGCACCACGCCTGCCGCATTTACGGCTTTCCTGAAAGCCGAAAATGAAAAGTGGGCCAAAGTCGTCAAGGCATCGGGCGCCAAGATCGACTGAATACAGTTCAGCGCGCGGACAGCATGGCCGCGATCCGCGCGCTCACCGCATCATTTTCCCAATCGAGTTCACCGACAGCGCTGTAACGTATCCGGCCTTCGCGATCGACCACATAACTCGCCGGCAGCACACGCACGCTCCAGGCCCTGCCCGCCTTGCGTTCGGGATCGAGCAGCACCGGAAAACCCAATGGCGTTTGTTCAAGGAATCTGCGGATGCGCGATTCGGGCTCATCAACATTGACGGCCAGTACGACAAACCGTTGCGGCCCCAGCTTTTTCTGCAGACGGGCCAGTGCAGGCATTTCATCCCGGCAGGGCTCGCACCAGGTGGCCCAGAAATTCACCAGCACCACCTTGCCGCGGTGGGCAGCGAGGTCGACGGATTTGCCGTCCAGTTCCGATAAAACCAGCGGCGGCGTACGGCCGCCGTTCCAGGGTTTGAGTTCCTTCGCTGTAACTGCAATAGGCCACAGGCCCCAACACAGCGCAACGAGCAACAGCGGAAAACGCAACAGGTTCACGGTGCACCCATCAAAAAAACGCGGCCGCATCATGCGGCCGCGTCAATATTGCAAAAAACACATTAAGCCGGTTTGACTTCGCGCGCCGTCATTGTGTACTTGAACGTGTCCGGATCAAGGCTGTCGATGCGGCCCTGCGCGGTTTCGGCATTCGGGTACATGAAAAAGCCGACCTTGCCACGGGTTGCCCCCGGCAGAACAACGTCATGCGCGTAGTTGTAGGCCAGCCAGTTCATTTCCCATGACCCAAACAAGCGGACGCGCGCCTTTTTGACCAGATCGTCATCCAGCGGCAGCGTACCGCCGGCTTTTTCTTCAAGCACGACCTTGCGCACGTCAGCCGGATCAACCGGAACCCAGCCGTGGGACGCCGTATAGAACTCGGCGCGGCAATGCTGTGCTTTGGTGATGTTTTCAGTGCCGGCGCCAAGACTGCGATAGCCATATGCGGATTTGGCCACACGCACGCCGTAGACATCGCGAGCAGGAATACCCGCTGCGCGCGCCAGTCCGACATACAGGGCGTTCAGATCAGCGCACTTGCCGCTGAGATTCTTGGTTTCGAGCATGCCTTTGATGTCGCCCACGCCACAGCCGCGAGTCTTCGGATCGCGGAAAGTATTCTCAACGACCCATTCGTAGATCGCACGTGCCTTGTCCATGTCGGTTTTTGCGCCGCGTGTAATTTCCATCGCCGTCTTGCGCACGATGCCGTCCGTCGGCATCAGTTCGGTTGGTGCGAGATATCGCGCCAGCGTCGCGCGATCTTCCGGCCATGGGTTGGCGGGCTTGGCGAGATCGACGATATGTTCGCGGGTGGCAAAACGACTGGTCAGCTTGAGCACCGGTTTCTGAACACCATCCGGAAATTCTGCAGCGACGATGCCTGCGCCGTATTTCGGATCCTTCGAGTAGGTGATCTTGCCGCCTTCCGCAGACCATACATTGCCGTGGCCCTTCTGATAGTCGGTATCGACCGTCAGCGGCACCGGCAGCCAGACACGTGTCACGCCTGCGGGTTTCAGCAGTTCGACCTGAGTGGTGACTTCATACATGCGCCACGGGCTGTCTGCGGTGGTTTTGGCGACGGCGAAGTTCGGAAAACCTGAAACCGCTGCGGCTGCCGGCAATGCTGCACCGGCCTTGATGAATTGCCTTCTGTCCATGAAATCTCCTAATACACGATTAAGGATGGGATAACTGAGGAACAACTGATTCGAGATACGCGCGAGCTCGTACCCGGCTCGGAATGTAGCGCGTGACCCACCACCGCACAAGAGGCAGCAGACTGCAGAACTATGAGGGGAGTGTGGTTATCAGCCGCCGTGTTTGGTGAAATCGGCAGGGCGGAATCCGAGAAACCACAATGTAACGCCATAGCTTGCGGCACCGGCACCGACCAAGGCAATCATTCGAATGACACGTTCCAGAGCACCGGCAGTCAGCCAGCTGGCGGAGTCACCGGCCATTACCCACAACACCATGCCCATCACGTACACCGCCAGCGCCAGCTTGATCACGAATTCCCCCCAACCCGGTTGCGGCTGGTAAATCGCGCGCTTGCGCAGACCGCGCAACAACAATCCGGCGTTGAGACAGGCGCCGAGACTGATCGCCAGTGCCAGTCCGGCATGGCGCAACTGCCAGATGAACACCAGGTTGAGCAACTGCGTGAACACCAGCGTCACCACCGCAATCTTTACCGGTGTACGGATATCCTGCCGCGCATAAAAACCCGGTGCCAGGACCTTCACTGCGATCAATCCCACCAGCCCGATCGAATACGCAACAACCGCATGCCGGGTATTGATGACATCGGTCGCGGTGAAAGCACCGTAATGAAACAGCGTGGTCACCATTGGCACCGCCAGTACGGCCAGCGCGACCGCACAGGGAACCGCCAGCATCAGGGTCAGGCGCAAGCCCCAGTCGAGAAGTTCGGAATACGCTTGTGCAGAACCTTCAGCGTGCCTTTTCGAAAGGCTCGGCAGCAGAATTGTGCCCAGTGCAACTCCAAGAAGCCCCATCGGAAATTCCATCAGCCGGTCGGCGAAGTACAACCACGTCACGCTGCCGGTGATCAGGAAGGACGCAAAAATATTGTTGATCAGCAGACTCAACTGCCCCACCGACACGCCAAATACTGCGGGCGCCATCTGCCGCAGCACACGCCGCACGCCTTCATCGCGCAGGTCCGGGCGCGGGCGCGGCAACATGCGGATACGCACCAGGAACGGCAATTGAAAAGCCAGTTGCAGAATACCGCCGACAAACACCGCCCATGCCAGCGCCTTCACCGGCGGATCAAACCACGGTGCGGCGATCAACGCGAAACCGATAAACGACAGATTGAGCAGCACTGGCGTAAATGCCGGTACCGCAAAACGGCCCCAGGTATTGAGAATGCCGCCGGCCAGCGCGGTCAGTGCAATGAAAATGATGTACGGGAAGGTGATGCGCAGCAGATCAACCGTCAGCACAAATTTTTCAGGTGTTGCCGCAAATCCCGGCGCACTGACCGCAATGATCCAGGGCGCAGCCAACACGCCCGCAACGGTTACCAGCAGCAGTACGATGCCAAGAACGCCGGTGACGTGATCGACCAGCGTGCGCGTCGCCTCTTCACCACGCCGGTTCTTGTATTCGGCAAGGATCGGCACGAAGGCCTGGGAGAACGCGCCTTCTGCAAAAAGCCGACGCAAAAGGTTGGGAATCTTGAAGGCGACAAAAAACGCATCGGTGGCCAGACCCGCCCCGAACACCCGCGCAATCAGCGCATCGCGCACAAAACCGAGCACGCGGGACACCAGAGTCATGCTGCTGACCGTGGCTAAAGCCTTGAGTAGATTCATATTTCCCAAAAACGGGCCACAGACGGGTGACCACGGCACAACTTGCGGTTAAGGCGCATTTTCCTTATAATTGCGCCCTTTTTCCGAACGAAATCCGGAGTTTACATGGCCAATATCGCTTCAGCCAAAAAAGCCGCACGCCAAGCCGTCAAGCGTCGCGCCCTCAATGGTGCCCAACGCTCTGAACTGCGCACTGCGATCAAGGAAGTACGCAAGGCAATCGCTGCCGGTGACAAGGCCGCAGCCAAAACCGTTTTCCAGAAATCGGTCAGCACCATCGACTCGATCGCTGACAAGAAAATCATGCACAAGAACACGGCTGCCCGTCACAAGAGCCGCCTGTCCGCCGCCGTCAAGGCGATGGCCTAAGCAGTCATTTGCCGCCTGCCGGATTCCGGCGGGCCATGGATGGCAGGCGTCTGCCTAGCTGTCCGAACGGGGAGCAACCCCGCCTTCAGCCACAGCAGTCCCGGTCACCGGATCATCCGGGCGTTTGGCTTTGCGGCCAGGCCGCATCTTCAGCTGATTGTCACGGGCGAACTGCAGCAGGAAGGCATAGGCTGCGGGATCCTTTTGTTCCAGTTCCCGGTCGATGGCCACGCAACGCACACCACCGGCCATGATTGGTTTCAGGAAAGGCGAATAGGCCAGATAGCCGTCATCGCTGAACACGGAAAGCATGCCGCTGAGCCGTTCGGCCCAGTCGCTCGGGCGAAACGTTTCCCCGCTTTCGGTAATACCCTGGATGACAATTTCGGGCGCGCCGTTGAACACGCTGCCCCCACTGAGTTTTGAAGGCCGCAAGTCTAGCAGACGACGCTCCGTTTCACTCGTGGAACAGAGGGAAAATAAGCTTGCAAATCAAATCATGGTTGAACGAAAATAGCTGTTCCGGCGGCAACAGGCCGCCGTGTTTTTTTGTGGAGGTCGACAGACCATGTCACACGTCATGAACACCTACGGCCGCCTGCCCGTCGCTTTTGAGCGCGGCGAAGGCGTCTGGCTCTGGGACACGCAGGGCAAGCGTTATCTGGACGCGCTCGCGGGCGTGGCCGTGAACGCGGTCGGCCACAGCCACCCGAAGCTGGTGGCTGCGCTGCGCGAGCAGGTCGGCAAGCTGATTCATACCTCCAACATCTACCAGATCGCATCCCAGGAAAAACTCGCCGACCGCATTGCCGAAGCCTCCGGCATGGACAGTGTGTTCTTCTGCAACTCCGGCGCCGAGGCCAACGAGGCGGCGATCAAGCTCGCACGCTACTACGGTCACAAGAAGGGCATCGAGAACCCTGCAGTGGTGGTGCTCGAAAAATCCTTCCACGGCCGCACCATGGCAACGCTGTCGGCCACCGGAAGCCGCAAGGTGCAGGCCGGTTTCGAGCCGCTGGTAACCGGCTTCGTACGCGTGCCCTTCAATGATCTCGAAGCCGTTCAGCGGGTCGCCTCCTCCAACCGCAACGTCGTCGCCGTGCTCGCCGAACTGGTGCAGGGTGAAGGCGGCGTCAGCGTCTGCAGTGATGATTACCTGAAGGGCCTGCGTGAAATCTGCGACGCCAACGGCTGGCTGCTGATGCTTGACGAAGTGCAGACCGGCATGGGGCGCACCGGCAAGATGTTCGCCTTCCAGCATTACGGCGTGATGCCCGATGTGATCACCCTCGCCAAGGGTCTCGGCGGCGGTGTTCCGGTTGGCGCCTGCGTCGCCCGCGGTGAAGCCGCCACGCTGTTCAAGCCCGGCAGCCACGGTTCGACCTTCGGCGGCAACCTGCTCGCCTGCGCAGCGGCGCTCGCCACCATCGACATCATTCAATCCGAAGACCTGTGCAAGAACGCCGCCGAGGTGGGCTCGCACATCCAGACCAACCTGCGTCGCGCGTTGGCCGAGACACCGGGCGTCCGCGAAGTCCGCGGCAAGGGCATGATGATCGGCATCGAACTCGACCGTCCCTGCGGCGACCTGGTGAAAACTGCGCTCGAAGCAGGCCTGCTGATCAACGTCACCGCCGACAATGTCATCCGGTTGGTGCCGCCGCTGGTGATGTCGCGTGCCGAAGCCGATCAGCTGGTCGATCAGCTGGCGCCGATGATCCGCTCCTTCCTGATGAAGGCCGCCCCGGCGGCCGCCTGATCGCACGGCGCGTTTGCCGCGCATGGAAAAATCATGCAATTGCGTCACTACCTCCAGTTCAAAGACTTCACCGCCGCCGAATACGATCATGTATTCGCGCGCGCGCTGTGGATCAAGGAACGCTTCAAACGTTACGAGCCCTATCTGCCGCTGCACGACCGCACGCTGGCGATGATTTTCGAGAAGAACTCGACGCGCACCCGCGTGTCTTTCGAAGCCGGCATGCTGCAGATGGGCGGTACGGTGATCAACCTCACCTCAAGCCAGACCCAGTTGAGCCGCGGCGAACCGATCGAAGACGTCGCACGCGTGATCACGCGCATGGTCGACATCGTGATGATCCGCACCTTCGAGCAGTCGATCATCGAACGCTTCTCGGCGTACTCGCGCGTGCCGGTGATCAACGGACTGACCAACGAATACCACCCCTGCCAGATCCTCGCCGACATTTTCACCTTCATCGAACACCGCGGCTCGATCCGCGGCAAGACCGTGGCGTGGATCGGCGACTCCAACAATGTCTGCAACACCTGGCTGCAGGCGGCCGAAGTGCTCGGCTTCAATGTGCACGTGTCGACGCCGCCGGGTTATGAAGTCGAGCCCGAACGCGCCGGCCTCTATGGCACCGACCACTACGAGGAATTCAAGGACCCGATGGACGCCGTACGCGGCGCCGACCTCGTCACCACCGACGTGTGGACCAGCATGGGTTTTGAAGCCGAAAACGAAGAACGCAAACGCGACTTCGAAGACTGGTGTGTCGATGCCGACATGATGCGTGTTGCCGGCAAGGACTCGCTGTTCATGCACTGCCTGCCCGCCCACCGTGGCGAGGAAGTCACCGCCGAAGTCATCGACGGCCCGCACAGCGTGGTGTGGGATGAAGCCGAGAACCGGCTGCACGCGCAGAAGGCGCTCATGGAATTTCTACTCTTGGGCAAGATCACTTCATGAGAGGCCTAGCTTTTTCGGGTTCGGGGGAGGCTAACTTGCGACAGCAAGTTAAGGCATCGGGCTTGCCCGGTGCCGGCCGACACCAAAACGAAAAAGCGCAGAAGGCGCTGATGGAATACCTGCTGCTCGGCAAAGTCGAAAATACTTAATTACCGCAACTCTAAAATCATGAAAAAAGTTAATAAAATCAATAAGGTAGTGCTTGCCTACTCCGGCGGCCTCGACACCTCGGTCATCCTCAAATGGCTACAGGACGTCTATGGCTGCGAAGTCATCACCTTCACCGCCGACATCGGCCAGGGCGAAGAAGTCGAACCCGCGCGCAAAAAAGCCAAGCTCTGCGGTGTCAAACAGATCTTCATCGAAGACCTGCGCGAGGAATTCGTGCGCGACTTCGTGTTCCCGATGTTCCGCGCCAATGCAGTTTATGAAGGCGAGTACCTGCTCGGCACCTCGATCGCGCGCCCGCTGATCGCCAAACGCATGGTCGAGATCGCGCGCAAGACCGGCGCCGACGCGGTGTCGCACGGCGCCACCGGCAAGGGCAATGACCAGGTGCGTTTCGAACTCGGCGCCTATGCGCTGATGCCCAACGTCAAGATCATCGCGCCGTGGCGCGAATGGGATCTGCTGTCGCGCGAAAAACTGCTCGCCTACGCCGACAAACACGGCATCCCCGTCGACTACAAAAAACGCAAGGGCGGCGCCCCGTACTCGATGGACGCCAACCTGCTGCACATCTCCTACGAGGGCGGCATTCTCGAAGACCCCTCGTTCGAGCCGGAAGATTCGATGTGGCGCATCACCGTGTCGCCGGAGAAAGCGCCGAACAAACCGGAATACGTCGAACTGGCCTATGCCAAAGGCGACATCGTCGCCATCAACGGCAAAAAGATGACCGCTGCGCAAGTGCTGACCCAGCTCAACAAGCTCGGCGGCAAACACGGCATCGGCCGCCTCGACCTCGTCGAGAACCGTTATGTCGGCATGAAGTCGCGCGGCTGCTACGAAACCCCGGGCGGCACCATCATGCTGCGCGCCCACCGTGCGATGGAATCGATCACCCTCGACCGCGAAGTGTTGGCGCTGAAGGATGACCTGATGCCGCGTTATGCGCGCCTGATCTACAACGGCTACTGGTTCAGCCCGGAACGCCTGCTGCTGCAGCAGCTGATCGATGAATCGCAGAAGTGCGTCAACGGCACCGTCAAGGTCAAGCTCTACAAGGGCACCGTCACCACCGTCGGCCGCGCCTCGAAAACCGATTCGCTGTTTGATCCGGCGATTTCCACTTTCGAGGACGACAAGGGTGCCTACGACCAGGCAGATGCCGGCGGCTTCATCAAGCTCAACGCGCTGCGCATGCGCATCGCCGCCAACCTGCGCAAGAAACGCTGACAACACGACCAAGGGGCGCACACGGGGAAAACACCCCGTTCGCCCTGAGCCTGTCGAAGGGCGGGTTCGCCACGACAAACGGGCTTCGACAGGCTCAGCCCGAACGGTTTTCAAGTTATTCAAACAGGAAATCCAAATGCAATTCGACAACGTATCCGTCATCAAAAAAGCCAACGTCTACTTCGACGGCAAATGCGTCAGCCACACCGTGATCCTCGCCGGTGGCGTGCGCAAATCCGTCGGCGTGATCCTGCCGTCGACGTTAACTTTTAACACCGACGCCCCCGAGCGCATGGAAATCGTCGCCGGCAGCTGCCGCTACAAACTGGCCGGCGCCGCCGACTGGAAAACGGTGAAGGCCGGCGAGAGTTTTGATGTGCCTGGCAAATCGAGCTTTCAGATCGAACAGAGCGAACCGCTGCACTACGTTTGTCATTTCGGCTAAACCGCGTCTGCATTACCGCTGAACTGAAACTCTCCGCATGACCACCATCGTCGTCGTCCGCAAGGGCGGCCGCGCCGCCATCGCCGCCGACACCATGACCAAATGGGGTCCGGCGAAGGAAACCGCCGACTACGTCGCCAACAACGGCAAGCTGCTGCAGGTCGGCGATAACTGGCTCGGCCTCACCGGCAACGCCACCTTCAAGACCATCCTGCGTGATTATTTTTCGCGGCCGAAACTGCGTGCGCGCTTTGACAATCCGCTGGAAATCTTCCGCACCTGGCAGAAGCTGCATGTCGCCCTCAAAAGCGACTACCACCTGCTGCCCGGCGCGCATGAAGAAGAACCGCTCGAATCCTCGCGCTTCGATGCGCTGATCGCCAACACCAACGGCATCTTCGGCGTTGTCGCACACCGCACGGTGCAGGAATTCACCCGCTATTACGCTTTCGGCAGCGGCAGCCCCTATGCGATGGGCGCACTGCACGCGTTGTACGACGAACCCGGCCTCAATGCCGAAACCCTGGCGCGCCGCGCCGTCGAAGCCGCCGCTGAATTCGACGACGCCACCGGCCTGCCGCTCGAAACCCACGCCATCCGCCTCAAAGCGCGCAGTCCGCGCTGAACGCCCCGTCACCGCCGCGGGCGTATAATCCGGGCCTGTTTTACGCACAAGAAGGGAGTACCGCCATGCCCTCGTTCGACATCGTCTCCGAAGTCAATCAGGTCGAAGTGCACAACGCCGTCGACCAGGCCAACAAGGAAGTCTCCACCCGTTTCGACTTCAAGGGCTCCGATGCCCGCGTCGAAATGAACGAAAAGGAAAAAACCCTCACCGTCTTCGCCGACGATGATTTCAAGCTGAGCCAGGTGCGCGATGTGCTCACCGCAAAACTCGCCAAGCGCGGTGTCGATACCCGCTGCCTGAAAATCGGCGACGGCGAAACCATCAGCGGCAACAAGATGAAGCAGCCGATCACGGTTCGTGAAGGCATCGAACAGGAACTCGCCAAAAAGATCGTCAAGACGATCAAGGACAGCAAGATGAAAGTCCAGGGCAGCATCCAGGGCGATGTGGTGCGCGTCTCCGGCGCCAAAAAAGACCTGCTGCAGGACGCCATCGCACTGATCCGCAAATCGATCACCGACTTCCCTCTGCAGTTCAAGAACTTCCGCGACTGAGCCTGATCCGTCGTTGCGGCAAATGTGCCACCGACTAATTAGGCACACTGGATTCCGGCTCTCGCTACGCTTGGCCGGAATGACAGCTGCGTCGTACAGTTTGACGCGAACAATTTGTGAACGTCATTCCGGTGAAAGCCGGAATCCAGGACGCTGATTTGACCCACTGTCATTGAATGCATGCAAAGCCGCTGGCCACATTGACAGCAAAACATCCGCCCAGCAGAATCCAGTCGTTGCACCCGGGGGCTTTGGCAGACTCCCCGCACACAGACGCTCCGCGTCCAAGTGCTGCCTTCGTGTGATTTCGCCACCGCGAAGGAGAACTCATGGACAGCAGCATTCCCTCGATATCCCCGCAGCAACTGCTCGCCCTGCGCCAACAGCAGCCGGACACGCTGATCATTGACGTGCGTCGCGAGCCCGTTTTCCGCAGCGCACCCGACCGCATGGCCGGCGCATCGCGCCGCGATCCGGCAACGGTTGCCGAATGGGGCGGCGCACTGCCGACGGCCCCGCGTATCGTCGTCTACTGCGTGCACGGCCACGAAGTCAGCCAGAACGCCGCGAAAGTGTTGTGCGCACGCGGCCTCGCTGCACAATATCTGGAAGGTGGAATCGAAGCCTGGCGCGCCGCCGGTGGCGCTGTCGAGGCCAACCAAAACACAACGGAAGGGGAGCGTTGATGAATCAGCCTGCCGACGCACCGCAGGGTCAGTCCATTCCTTTTGTCGAAGCCTTCCGCTTCTGGCTCAAGCTCGGCTTCATCAGCTTCGGCGGTCCCGCCGGGCAGATCGCGATCATGCATCAGGAGCTGGTCGAAAAACGCCGCTGGATTTCCGAGCGTCGCTTCCTGCACGCGCTGAACTACTGCATGGTGCTGCCCGGCCCTGAAGCGCAACAGTTGGCGACATACATCGGCTGGCTGATGCACCGCAGTTGGGGCGGCATCGTCGCCGGTGGGTTATTCGTACTGCCTTCGCTGTTCATCCTGATTGCGCTGTCGTGGATCTATATGGCCTGGGGCAGCGTACCGGCGATTGCCGGCGTGCTCTACGGCATCAAACCGGCAGTCACCGCGATTGTGATCGTCGCGGCGATCCGCATCGGCAGCCGCGCGCTGAAAAACGGCGTGCTCTGGGGCTTTGCTGCGGCGGCCTTCATCGGCCTGTTCGCATTGAACCTGCCCTTCCCCTTGATTGTGATCGGCGCCGGCATCGCCGGCTGGATCGGCGGCCGCCTGCGCCCAAAACTGTTTGCGATGGGCGGCGGCCACGGCAGCGCCGACAAAAGCTTCGGTCCTGCAATCATCGACGACAACACCCCCACACCGGAACACGCCCGCCACAGCTGGCCGCATTTCTGCAAAGTGCTCGCTGCCGGCCTCGCGCTGTGGGCTGCCGGCATGGCGCTGATCATCGCCGTCTTCGGCTGGGACAACACGCTGCGCCACATGGGCTGGTTTTTCACCAAGGCCGCGATGCTCACCTTCGGCGGCGCCTATGCCGTGCTGCCTTACGTGTACCAGGCCGCGGTCGAACATTACCAGTGGCTGACGCCGCTGCAGATGATCGACGGCCTCGCGCTCGGTGAAACCACCCCCGGTCCGCTGATCATGGTGGTGGCCTTTGTCGGTTTTGTCGGCGGCTGGACCACGCAATTCCTCGGCGGCGACCATCTGTTCATCGCCGCGGCACTGGGCGCCACCGTTGCGACCTATTTCACCTTCCTGCCGAGTTTCATCTTCATCCTGCTCGGCGGCCCGCTGGTTGAAACCACGCACGGCGAACTGCACTTCACCGCGCCGCTGACCGGCATCACTGCCGCCGTTGTCGGCGTGATCCTCAACCTCGCGGTGTTTTTCGCCTACCACGTGCTGTGGCCGGACGGCCTTTCGGGCCGCTTTGACTGGCCGTCGGCGGTGATCGGTGTCGCCGCCTTCCTCGCGCTGTGGCGTTACAAGGTGGGCATCATGCCGGTGATCGGGGTTTGTGCGGTCGTTGGTGCGGCTTGGACGCTGTTGACCTGATCACCCGTAGGGCGCAATAAGCGCAGCGCATTGCGCCGGATTGCGCCCTACTTCGCCAACCCCTCCAGCCACCGGTCATAAATCCGGTCCGCCACCGCATTCAGCGCGCGTACCTTCGCCTCAATCCCCTCCTCCATCTGCTGCGGCGTCTGCACGGATTCCACCCGCCCCGCCAGCCCGGTCACCTCATCCGCCCACTGCCCGCACCAGGTGCGGATCAGCTCCGGCGTCATCTCGACATGGCACTGCATGCCGAAATGGCGGCCGTCCACCACATACGCCTGATTCGCACACCACGCGCTTTCCATCAGCCGCGTCGCGCCTTCCGGAATCGCAAAGGTCTCGCCATGCCAATGAAACGACAGGAATTCTTTTAAATCATCACCCAGCCAGCGCCGCGCCTCCGGATGATCGAGCACCTGCACAGCGCCCCAGCCGATTTCCTTGACCGGATTGCGCGTGACTTTCGCGTCCAGCGCCTTGGCCATCAGCTGGCCGCCGAGGCAATGGCCCAGCACCGGCACCTGCCGCGCCACCGCGTCGCGGATCAGCGCACACACCTCTGCAATCCACGGCAGGTCATCATTGACGCTCATCGGCCCGCCCATGAAACACAGGCCGGCAAAGGCCGAGGCATCGACCGGCACCGCCTCGCCGACATCGACGCCGATGACGCGGTACGGAATCTGTTTGCGTTCAAGGACCGTGGCAAAATAGGCCGGCCCTTCGGTCGGGGTATGGCGGAATATGGCGATCGGTTTCATGCGGAGGTGTTCAATGCGGTTACCGGAGTTTAAAGCCTGTCTTGCAGTCCTGCTGCTCGTTGCAGCAAGCACGGCTCATGCCAATGACATCAGCGTCGCGGCGCTGTTCACCGGCAAGGCGGTGTTGGTGGTCAACGGTGGTGCACCGCGCACCATCTCGGTGGGCCAGAGCACGCCCGAAGGCATCCGCCTGATCAGCGCCGACAGCAGCAGCGCGGTGATCGAATTCCAGGGCAAGCGCCAGACTCTCACCCCCGGCGGCAGCGGCCGTTTCGGCGGCGGCGCACCAGCGGGCAGCAGCGCGGGTTCGGTCACGCTGACCGCCGACTCCCGCGGCCACTACGTCACGCTAGGCCAGATCAACGGCAGCACGATCCAACTTCTCGTCGATACCGGCGCTACGTTGATTGCGCTGCCGAGCGCTGACGCGCGCCGGCTCGGCATCAACTACCTCAACGGCCAGCGTGGCTACACTGAAACCGCCAACGGCAAAGCCACTGCCTACCGCATCAGCCTCGACACGGTGAGGATCGGCGACATCACGCTGCACAACGTCGATGCCGTGGTAATGGAAGGTGATGGATTGAAGATCGCGCTGCTGGGGATGAGTTTCCTGAGCCGCACAGAGATGAAGCGCGATGGGCAGAGCCTGACGTTGATCAAGCGGTTTTAAAAATAAAATTTTTAATAAAAACAAATACTTATATTTTTACCCGCCTTCACTACACCCCTAAATACCTTGCGGTCTGATTGACTCTGGATGCTTGACTGGATATCTTATAGATATCTCACAGGAGCACTCCGCATGGCCACCCGTTACACCGCCGAACAAATCGCCTTCCGTTATCGGGTCACCGACAGCCCGGGCGGGGTCACGCGCGACACCGCAAAACGTATCGCTGAACATTTGGGTGTGGATGAAACCCAGGCGATCCACCGCGCCTTGCACGAACTCGCACTTCGGGTGCTGCCGCAGTACGAACCCGACGACGGCCCCTTGAGCGCGGCGCAACTGCGGCAAATCAAAAAGCTCGCACCGCAGGGCAAGATGCGCTCGGTACGGTCGAGCCTGTTTGACAGCAAGCCGGCGAAAAAATGAAACCCTGGGGAGAACCCACCGCCGGCGAGATCGTGTGGTGCCACTTCCCCGACAACATCAACCCGCGCCCCAAGCCACGGCCCGCACTGATCGTCATGGTGTTCGACGATGCCGCGCCGTTGTTCACGGTGCGCGTCGCCTACGGCACCAGCCAGAAAACCACCCAACTGTATCGCGGCGAGTTCGCCATCCTGCAAAGCAGAAACCCCGCGGCCTACGCAGCAGCAGGGTTGAGCTACGACACCAAATTCAACCTGAGGCAGCTGGTTGATCTGTCCTACACTGCGAAATGGTTTTCAGTGCCACCGGCGGCACCGCATGGTCAGACACCTTTGCTGGGCACATTACATCCATCGATGGTAAGGGCGGTGCAGGCGGCGTATCGTGAGGCCGACAAATGATGTGGCAAGCGTTCTCAAATCGACTCCGGTACTTTTAATGCTCTTTTAATGCTTTTTATATATTTCCATTATTTGAACTACTTGAATCGCCCCGGGAATTGAGGAGACTCCAACCTTTGAGAGAATGGAGCCATGAACAAGACGAACAAGTTTTCCCCCGAGGTCCGTGAGCGTGCGGTGCGCCTGGTACAGGAGCACCGGGGCG
>Ga0172373_10001001_pt1 | contig 46048 bp, 35 predicted proteins | sample Lak10m_2_FD_114546 | JGI IMG/M metagenome (GOLD analysis project Ga0172373, IMG submission 114546) | Freshwater microbial communities from Kabuno Bay, South-Kivu, Congo - kab_092012_10m | ecosystem: Environmental > Aquatic > Freshwater > Lake | place: Democratic Republic of the Congo... | reverse complement strand
CGGCCAACCGAAAGGCGTGCCGAACACGCACAAAGGGCTGTTGAATCGCATACAATGGATGCAGCGCGCTTACTCGTTGACAGCGCAAGACAACGTCTTGCAGAAAACGCCGTACAGCTTCGATGTCTCGGTCTGGGAATTCTTTTGGCCGCTGGTGACCGGCGCGAAACTCGTCATCGCCAAACCCGGCGGACACACGGACAGCGCCTATCTGTGCAGGCTGATCCAGCAGCAACAAGTCAGCACCGTGCATTTTGTCCCGTCTATGCTGCAAGCCTTCATCGAAGACCCGGAAGCGCAAAACTGCACGAGCCTGACGCGCATCATCTGCAGCGGCGAAGCCTTGCCGCAGGAACTGAGCACGCGCGTACACGGCAAATTGACCGCAAAACTTTACAACCTCTACGGCCCGACCGAAGCGGCGATCGACGTCAGCACCTGGCCAGCCGAAGCGACGGGAAGCAGCAGCATCGTGCCGATCGGTCGGCCGATAGACAACATCCAACTGTACATCCTCGACAAGCGCTTGCAAGCGGCGCCGATAGGCGTCGCCGGCGAGTTATACATCGCCGGCATTGGTCTTGCGCGCGGCTATCACGGCAAGGCAAAGCTGACCGCCGAACGCTTTATCCCCAACCCATACGGCCACGGTGCAAGGCTGTACCGCACCGGCGACATCAGCCGCTACCGGGCAGACGGCGTTATCGAATACCTGGGCCGCGAGGACGGGCAAGTCAAGCTGCGCGGTTTTCGCATCGAGTTGGGTGAAATAGAGGCCGTGCTGAAACAGTATCCGGGTATCAAGGACGCCGCCGTCAAAGTCTGGGATAAACGCCTGATCGCCTATGTGGTCGGCGCGGGTATTGACGAAGACGCGCTGAAACAACATTTGCAACAACTGCCCGACTATATGCGCCCGCTGCACTTTGTCAGCCTGGACGAATTGCCGCTGACAACCAGCGGCAAACTGGACCGCAAGGCGCTGCCGCAAGCTGAAATCACTGTGCGGCAACAGTATGTCGCAGCGCGCAACGAGCGCGAACAAACCCTGGCGGACATCTGGCGGGACGTGTTGCATCTGCCGCAAGTCGGCATAGACGATAATTATTTTGAACTGGGCGGCGACTCGATTCTGAGCCTACAGATTATTTCGAAGGCCAAGCAGGCCGGCTTAGCATTCAGCCTGAAGCAATTGTTCGAGGCGCAAACGATAGCAGCATTGGCCGGAGAGACGCAGGCATCCGCCATTGCCGGCGCGGAGCAGGGCAACGTCAGCGGGCCTTTTCCCGCGACGCCGATACAATGCTTTTTCTTTGCCGGTGTTCAACAGGACGCGCAGCATTTCAATCAATCGGTATTGCTCGAAGTGGCTGCCGATCTCGACGACACGGCGCTGGCGCTCGCCGTCGACGCGCTGTTGAAACATCATGATGCGCTACGCCTGGGCTTTAAAATTGAAGACGGCAATGCGAGCCTAGTTATCAAGGCTGAAGTCGATATAGCCGAGGTCTTTCAAACCGGCGTCTTCAGTAATGACGAGGATTTGACGGCGCAGGCCAGGCGCATCCAGGCATCGTTCAACGCCGATCACGGCGCGCTGATCCGTGTCGTGCATTTTCACAGAGCGAACCAGGGTCTTGGCCGCTTATTGCTGGTCATACATCATCTCGCGGTCGACGGCGTGTCTTGGCGCATCCTGTTGGAAGACCTGCACCGAGCTTACGGGGCGGCCGCGCAAGGCGAAAACATTCAATTGCCGCAAAAAACGACGTCGTATATCCGCTGGAGCGAACGCTTGCGGCAATGGGCCGCCGAGCACCCCGACCAGGCGTACTGGCGGCAACAGGCGGCAATGCCGTTTGCGGAATTAACGCCCGATCATGCCGATGCCGGGCAAGTGATCACGCTTGCCGATACCGCCGTCGAGTCGCTGCAATGGGACGGCGCGTTGACGCAGGCCTTGATGCAGGCACCGCGCCTGTTGCAGGCCGGTGTCGAGGAAGTCTTGCTCGCGGCCTTGGTTGAAAGCCTCTGGGCGCGGCTCGGCAAAGAGGCTTTGTCGATAGAATTGGAAGGCCACGGACGCGAAGACTTGTTTGACGGACTCGATTTATCGCGCACGATCGGCTGGTTTACCAGCCTGTTCCCGCTCGCGGTAACGGCGGACGGCACCGCGCTGGAGGCGGTAAAATCCGCCTATCGCGCATTGCCGAATCGCGGTTTGAGTTATGGCGTGCTGCGCTATTTATCAAGCGACCTAATGCTGCGCGAACAACTGGCGAGTGCGGCATCGACCGGCCTGCGCTTTAATTACCTGGGCCGCTTTAGTCGCGCCGGGAGCGATGCGGTGTTTATCCGCCAAGCCCTTGAAGGTCGCGGCGACGAGCGCTCGCCGCGACAATTGTTCGACGTGTTGATGGATATTAACAGCGTCGTGCATGACGATTGTTTGCACATCGACTGGCGATACAGCCCGTTGCAATTCCGCCCTGAATCGATCAGGAACTTGCTCGACGCTTTTGCACAAAACCTGGAGCGCTTATTGCCGAATAGTAATGGCATGGAAGAACCCGATGCGCAAACAAGCGACGCCATCGAGGATATTTACGCTTTATCGCCGCTACAGCAAGGCTTGCTGTTCCACAGTATTTATGCACGGGAATCGGCGAGCTATCTGCAACAAGTCAGTTGGCGCTTTAACGGCAGGCTCGATGCCGATGCCTGGCGGGACGCCTTGCAGCAATTGTTGCAGCGGCATCCGGTCTTGCGCACCGGTTTCGATTGGCGGGGCGCCGAACCGCCGTTGCAGATCGTCTATAATACGCTTGAGCTGCCGTGGCGCGAAGCCGACTTGTCAGGGCTGGACAGCATAGCGCAGCAGCAGGCCGTGGCCGATCGGCTGGCTGAAGACCGATTGCACGCTTTTAATACCGCCGTAGCGCCGTTGCTGCGCTGCACGTTATTGCGCTTAGGCGAAGATAGACATTACTTTGTCTGGACGTATCACCATATCCTGTTCGACGGTTGGAGCCTGCCGAAACTGCTCGAAGATATGTTCGCGCTGTATGCGGCCAACATGACCGGGCAGCCCGCGAACCTGCCGCAACGGCGGCCTTTTAAAGCCTATATCGATTGGCTGGCGATGCAGGATGGCGAGGCGCTGAAACGTTATTGGACGGCGCAGTTGGAGGGTTTCACGACGCCGCATCATCTGGCGATAGACTTAGGCGGCGAAGTACACAGTCGGCAGGCGCAATATGACGAGTTGAACTTGTATCTGGACGACCGTTTAACGGCGGACATCGATGCTTACGCGCGCAGCCGGCGCGTCACACTGAATACGTTGCTGCAAGGCGCTTGGGCGATTCTGCTGAGCCGCTATTGCAACAGCCGCGACATCGTGTTCGGCGCGACCGTTGCAGGTCGGCCCGATGCGCTGGCTGGTGTCGAAGACAGCATCGGCTTGTATATCAATACCGTGCCGGTGCGTGTGCAGGTCAGCGCCGGACTCAGCCCCGGCCGCTTTTTGCAGCAGTTGTTCGCCGAGAATACCGAGCGGTTGCAATACGCCCATGCGCAATTAGCCGAATTGCAGCGCTGGAGTCCGGTAGACGGCGGGCTGGCGCTGTTCGATACGCTGTTTATTTTCGAAAATTATCCGCTGGCTGAAACCTTGGAGCAGGAATCCGCCGAGCTGAAGCTCGATGCGTTCCAGGTGCTCGAACAAACCGATTTGCCGTTGACTTTGCTGATTACGCCGGGGACGCGTCTTGCGCTGAAGATTTCCTACCAACAACAGCGCTTTGAAGCCGCCAAGATAGAGGCTTTGCTGGGACATTACCGGCAAATACTGAGGGCGATCGCAAACGTGCAGTCGCTGGAGCAGATCAGCCTGTTGACCGAAGCCGAACAGGCCGGTTTATTGGCAGACACCGGGCTGAACATGGCCGCCGATTATGCGCCGAATGCCGACACGCTGCCGGGACTGATAGCACGGCAAACGCGTTCGTCGCCCGAGCGTATCGCGGTACGGTTTGAAGGGCGGGCATTGACTTATAGCGAGCTGGAACGGCAGAGCGAGCGCTTGGCGAATGTTTTGCTCACGCAAGGGGCAGAGCCTGAAAAAATCGTCGCGGTCTGCATCGAGCGCTGTGAGCTTATGTTGGTTGCGTTGTTGGCGGTGTTAAAAACCGGCGCGGCGTATTTGCCGCTGGACCCGCAACTGCCGGCCAAGCGTTTACAGCAAATGGTCGTCGATTCCGGCGCCTTGTTGGTGCTCGCTAAAGGCTCGTCGTTGTCATTGGATTATTCGGCAGCCGTGCTGGATGTGGAGAACTTGCCTGAAACATCGGCGATGCCGATCCGCAAGATTGACCTGCATCCCGATAACCTGGCATACATTATTTATACCTCGGGTTCGACCGGTACGCCGAAAGGCGTGCAAATCAGCCATCGCGCGATCGTCAATTTCCTGCTGACGACCCTGCAACAGCCTGGCCTGACGGCGCAGGACAGGCTGTTGGCGGTGACGACGCCGGCTTTCGACATAGCGGCTTTGGAGCTTTATCTGCCGCTGTGTACCGGGGCGAGCGTCGTTATCGCCGACAGCCTGCAAACGGCCGACGGCTATGCGTTACTCGATCTCTTAAATCAGCACGACATCACCGCGATGCAGGCGACGCCGGCGACCTGGCGTTTGCTGCTGGCGGCCGGTTGGCGCGGCTCGCCGAGGTTTAAAGCCTTGTGCGGCGGCGAGGCCTTAGCGCCGAATCTGGCGGTGCAATTGCGCGAATGCGCGGGACAGGTCTGGAACCTGTACGGCCCGACCGAAACGACGGTCTGGTCGATGCGCTGGCTGCTCGACGGGTCGGCGACGGTGAAACTCGGTGCTGCGCTGGGCAACACGCGGCTGTATGTCGTTGATGATGACCTGAATTTACTGCCGCCCGGCATCCCCGGTGAATTAATGATCGCAGGGAGCGGCGTCGCGCGCGGTTACCGTAATCGCGCCGATTTGACGGCCGAGCGTTTCATTCCCGATCCTTTCAGCAACATCGGCGAACGCATGTACCGCACCGGCGACCAGGTGCGCCGTCTTGACGACGGCAGCATTGAATACCTAGGACGGCTGGATTTCCAGGCGAAAATTCGCGGCTATCGCATCGAGCTTGGTGAAATAGAATCGGTATTGGAAAAACATCCCGGCATCCGGCAGGCGGTCGCCGTCGTCAGCGGCTCGGATGCGCTGATTGCGTATTACAGTGGCGACAGCTTAGCCGATACCGTATTGCGCGCCTGGTGTGCGGAAACCCTGCCGGCTTACATGGTGCCCGGCGATTTTATCCAGGTCGCGTCTTTTGCGTTGACGCATTCGGGCAAAGTCGATCGCAAGGCGCTGCCGAAGCCTGAGCGGCGCGTGCGGGCGGATAGCCCCATTCCGCTGCAATCGGCCTCGGAGCGTTTGATTGGCGAGATCTGGAGCGAGGTTTTGCAGCGCGACGACTTCGGCCGAGACGATAATTTTTTCGATAGCGGCGGGCACTCGTTACTGCTGATGCAGGTTTGGCATTTATTGCAGCAAAAAGCGCAGCACAACTTGCAAACGGTGGATTTGTTCCGCTACCCGACCATTGCCAAATTGGCGGCGCGGCTCGATCAAAGCACGGACGACCGCGGCGGCGAGCCGGTCGCCGCCGTTAAACGCGCCGGGCAACGCGCGCAACAACAAAAAAATCACAGATTGGGAAGAGCGAGAAGATGAGCATGATTGAGCAAGCCGCAACGGACGACGAATTGGAACCCATAGCCGTCGTCGCGATGGCCTGCCGGTTTCCGGGGGCAAACGATAGCGACGCGTTTTGGCGCATGCTGCAAGACGGCGACGAAGCGATCCGTTTTTTCAACGATGAGGAGCTGCTGGCCGCCGGCGTCAATGCCGAGCTGCTTAAACACCCCGATTATGTTAAAGCCAAGGGCGTGATCGACGGCATCGAGGATTTTGACGCCTATTTATTCGGTTATACGCCGAAAGAGGCCGAGTTGATGGATCCGCAGCAACGGGCCTTGCTGGAATGCGCATGGCAGTTGCTGGAACTGGCGGCGCTGAACCCGGATCGTTACGAAGGCTCCTGCGCGGTTTATGTCGGCGTCGGCATGAATATCTACTTGCTGAATAATTTATTGGCAAGTTTCCGCCTGCGCGAATCGTCCGATTTTTACCAGATGCTGATCGGCAGCGACAAGGATTTCGCCGCGACGCGCCTGTCGTATAAATTGAACTTAAAAGGCCCGAGCATCGCGGTCAATAGCGCTTGTTCGACATCATTAGTCGCCGTGCATACGGCCTGCCAAAGTTTGTGGGATTTCCAATGCGATGCGGCTATTGCCGGCGGGGCAACCTTGCTGGCGCCGCAACTCAGCGGTTATTTATACCAGCAGGGCGGCATTCCTTCATCGGACGGCCGTTGTCGGCCGTTCGACGCCAAGGCCGGCGGCACGGTGCCGGCCAGCGGCGCAGGTTTGGTGCTGTTAAAACGCTTGAGCGACGCGCTTAATGATAACGATACGATTTATGCCGTCATCAAAGGCTCCGCCGTCAATAACGACGGCAGCGATAAAATCGGCTTTACCGCGCCCAGCGTCAACGGACAGGCGGCGGTAATCACCGAGGCGCTGGCGGTGGCGGGCGTCGCGCCGGGAAGCATCGATTACATCGAGGCGCACGGTACCGCGACGCCGCTCGGCGACCCTATCGAAATCGCCGCGCTTAAACTGGCTTTCGCCGATGATACCGAGAAACAGCATTGCGCGTTAGGCTCGGTCAAGAGCAACATCGGCCATACCGATACCGCGGCAGGCATCGCGGGCTTCATAAAAACGGCATTGGCGCTGTACCACCGCCAGATTCCGCCGTCCTTGCATTACCTTGAGCCGAATCCGGCGATCGATTTTGCAACAGGGCCTTTTTATGTCAACAGCCGCTTGCAATCTTGGCCGAAAACGGCGTCGCCGCGTCGCGCCGGCGTCAGCTCCTTCGGCATTGGCGGCACCAATGCGCATGTTGTTTTGGAAGAAGCGCCGGAAGCTACCCCGTCCGGGGCTTCCTTGCGTTCGTTGCAGTTGATCCCGTTGTCGGCAAAATCGCCCGCGGCATTGCAGGCGCTTTCCTCAGCCTTGGCTTTGCACTTGCGGGACGATGGCGCGCCGGCTTTGGCCGATGTCGCCTACAGCATCGCCATAGGTCGTCGCGAACTGCCCGTGCGCAAGATCGTTGCTGCGGGCCATCGCGATGAAGCGATCCGCTTATTGAATGACGGTCATTATCAACAAGTCGCCGATGCGCCGGCGCTGGTGTTTATGTTTCCCGGCCAGGGCGCGCAGTTGGCGGGCATGGGCGTCGAATTGTACCGTAGCGAGCCGGTGTTCGAAGAGCATGTCGATCAGTGTTGCGAGCTGTTATTGCCGCTGTTGGGCATGGACTTGCGCCGCGTGTTATTTCCGATTAACGGTCACGAAGCAGCCGCCGAAGCCGAACTGGCAAAAACCCAGATCACGCAGCCCGCGTTGTTTGTTATCGAATACGCGCTGGCGCAATTATTAATGTCCTGGAATATTAAACCGACGGCGATGATAGGGCATAGCCTCGGCGAATATGTCGCAGCCTGCATCGCCGGCGTTTTTTCCTTGCCGGATGCCTTGCTGCTGGTCAGCGAACGCGCGCGCTTAATGCAGCGTGCCGAGTCCGGCGCGATGCTGGCGGTGATGGCGTCGGAAGCAAGCTGTCAAGCCTGGCTGGGCGACAGTCTGGCGCTGGCGGCGGTCAATGCCGAAGACCAGTGCGTCATCAGCGGCAACTTGGTGGCGATCAATGCCCTGCAAAAACGCTTAAGCGCAAGCGGCATCAGTTGTAAACCTTTGGCGGTCTCGCACGCCTTCCACTCGCCGTTGATGCTGCATGCCGCGGCCGGTTTCGACACGGCGTTGGCGAAGGTAAAGACGGCGGACATACAAATCCCCTATCTGTCGAATTTAACCGGCGACTGGCAGAAGCACAGCGACTTGAACCCCGGCTATTGGCAGAAACACATGCTCAAACCGGTGCTATTCGCCGCCGGGATAAAACGCTTATGCGCCGATTTTAACAATTTGCTGCTGATCGAAGTGGGGCCGGGCAACGCGTTGCAACGTCTGGCAAGCCACTCGCTTAAAGACGGCCGGCGCTGTTTCCCTGCCGGCGGCTACGACAGCGTGTTGCATACCGTCGGCGAACTGTGGTGCGTCGGCGTCAACGTCGATTGGGAAGGTTTTTACCAAGCCGAACAACGTCAACGCCTGCCGTTACCGACTTATCCTTTCCAACGCCTGCGCTGCTGGGTTGACGCGAAGTCGGCCGCAACGTTGGAAACGCCCAAAGCCGATGCCGCCGAAGATTTATCCCATTGGTTTTCCACGGTCAATTGGAAGCGTTCGCTGTCTCCAACCGTGGCCGGCGTGCAGGCCGATGCGGTGATCGTATTCGATACTGAAACGCCGATTCATTATCCGGCGCATCGGCAACGCATGATACGCGTCAAGCAAGGCCGCCATTACCGGCGCATCGATGACATCGATTTTTGCCTGAATCCTGGCTCGGAACAGGATTTTGAGCGCTTGTTCAGCGGCTTGGCGCTGTTATCCGAACAACGCCTGGACGTAATTTATGCCTGGAGCATACAGCCTGAAAACAATCCCGACGATTTAGACGGCGTTTATTTCGGCCTGCTGAATTTCTGTAAAGTGCTGGCCCGCGATCATGGCGACATTGATTGCCAAATCACCGTGCTGACGCGCGGCCTGTTCGACGTCACCGGCGGCGAAACGCGCCTAAGGCCGCTACAGGCTCTGGCGCTGGGACCGGTTAAAGTGGTGCCGCAAGAATATCCGAGGATACATTGCCGCTTGATCGACTTGGACCCTGATTATCCTGGCCTGCCGGATTTGGCAGACGCGGGTGACAGCGTACACGCTTGGCGCTGCGGGCATTACTGGGCGCCGTTGCTGGATCCGGTCGTGCTGGATGAAGCACCGAAAGCCGAAGACGCGCTTAAAGCACACGGCGTTTATTTAATCACCGGCGGCTTAGGCGGTATCGGCTTGAGCCTGGCGACAGGGTTGGCGCGGCGCTATCAGGCCAAATTGATATTAACGACGCGCTCGGTGTTTCCCGATAAAAGCGAATGGCCGATCTTGCTTCGAGATGAAGTCTCAGAAGAAGCAGACCGTTTCGCGCTTATCACAGCGACGCTCGCAAACGCGTTGCAAGCCCTGGAAACCGAGTTCGCGATACCTTGCCTCGCCGACTTTCAAGGCTTAACGGCGTTGCTGGAACAATTATGCAGTCTTTATTTACTGAATTTTCTCGATAGCGTGGGCGTGTCGCCTTATGGCGATAAATCCTGGTCTCTGGAGGCCTTGCGCGCGCAACTGCGGATATTGCCGAAGTTCGATAAATTCCTGTTGCTGCTGCTGGATATTTTGCAGCGCGACGGTTTCATCGTGAGGGATTCAACCCGAATCCGCTTTACGCTCAAGGCGCAGCGCCGATGGGCCGAGGAAATTAACGCGCTGGAACGGCGCGTCGATGACGAGTTCCCAGGTTTCAAGCCCTTGTACGAAATGGTCGCTTATTGCGTAGCTCATTACCGGGACGCGCTGTCGGGCAAAATTGAAGCGATTAGCGTGTTGTATCCCGACGGCGACCGCAGCTTGATTTCCGAGACCGGCAAGAAAACGCTGGAGCATTCCAATCACCGTGTTTACTACCAACTGTTGAACCAACATGTGCATGACCTCGTGGACGAGTCGGACGAGGTCGTGCGCATCCTTGAGATAGGCGGCGGCAGCGGCGTATTGACCGGCATCATCGCGCCCGGCCTGAAAGGTAAAAACGTCGAATATTATTTTACCGACATAGGCAAGTCGTTCGTGCTTAAAGTGCAGCGGCAAGCCGCAAACCTCGGCTTGGATTTCATGCGTTTCGCCGTGTTCGACATTTTCGAAGATCCTGTCGCGCAAGGCTTTGAATTGCAGAGTTTCGACCTGATCTACGGCCTTGATGTCGTCCACGCCACGCCCGATATTCGCCGCGCGATTGCCTGCGTCGGCCGTTTGTTAAAACCGGGCGGCGAATTATGCCTGGTCGAAACGCCGCCGATACCGAGGTGGTATGAAATGGTCTGGGGCTTGGCCGAAGGCTGGTGGTATTTCGAAGACGCCGAGCTGAGATCCGGCACGACGCCGTTATTGACGCCGGACGCCTGGCAAAACGTCATAGAGGCCGGCGGCGTGTTTAATCATGTCGCGGTGTTTCCCCTCGCGCCCGAACAACGCATGACGACCGATTGCTGCCTGGTCGTAGGCAAAATGGCCGGTCACCGCCATCATACCAGCCGCAACGAAATGACGCGCAACCGCCGTCGCGCCGAAACTATTCGCCAATTGCTGGACATGGAACGGGCCGGTGCAACAGTCGATGTCCGTACCGTCGATGTTTGCGACATTGCCGCAATGCAATAACTGGCGCGGGACATCGGGCCGGTCAACGGCGTATTTCATGCCGCCGCCAGCGACAGCCGGGGCTATATAGCGATACAGGATCAGCAGCGCTCGCTCGCCGAACTGCAACCGAAAGTACAGGGAACGCTGGCATTGCAGCACAGCTTTGATTTTAAAACGCTGGATTTCGTGTTGCTGTTTTCATCGCTAAACGCGATTACCGGCGGGCAGGGCAATATCGCCTATACCGCCGCCAATTGTTATCTCGATGCCTTCGCGCAGTATTGCCGGCACCAGGATTTAGGCCGCGTCTATGCGGTGGACTGGGATCGCTGGCAAAGCATCGGCCAGGCGGTGGCGTTTGAAGACCGGCTGTTAAACAGCTCGGGCGTCAGGCTGGAAGGCGGCATCAGCGATACGGAAGGATTTGAAGCGATACGCCGGGTATTGATTTCGCCTTATCCGCAATTATTGGTCAACACGGGCCGCGCTGCCGGGCCGGTGCCGCCGATGCCCGCAGCAGACGACAACAGTACAACGGGACATCAACGCCCGCACAGCCTGCAAGCTTATCGTGCGCCGGAAACCGACCTGGAAAGGCAGATCGCCGCTGTCTGGACTGAAGTCCTGGGCATCAGGGAGCCGGGTATCGATGATGATTTTGCCGCATTGGGCGGCGATTCGTTAATCGCGATTCGTGTGATGTCGAGGTTAAAAGAGTCGCTGGCGATGAACCTGGAAGTCAGGTTGGCCTTCGAGTACAACACGATAGCGAAACTCGCCAAGCAGGTTGAAAGCTTGCAGGCGGCGCTTGCCATATCCGGCGCGCGGCATGATGACGATGAGATGGAATATGAAGGCGGCGTGATTTGAATGTGCAGGGTGGTTTTACATGAGCAAAGCGGCTATTTTTACCCAACCTCCCGAAAAGGTAAAATTAGCTCAAATGTCTTATTCAGTTGCGCTATTGTTTATTTGCGGAAATTATTACCCCGGATAAATCTTAATGAGTAACCCCATAAAAGTTCTTGTGGTTGACGACAGTATCGTATACCGGCAGGTTATGCAGGAGGTCATCGCCAGGATCAGTGATGCTGAATGCGTGGGCACCGCCGCCTCCGGGCGGATTGCCTTGAGAAAAATAAGCCTGCTGCAGCCTGATTTAGTGTTATTGGATGTCGTCATGCCGGAAATGGATGGCGTAGCGACATTGCAGCAGGTTAAGCAGGAATATCCTGCTGTTGAAGCGATTATGATCAGCAGTTTTGATATGAATAATGCCAAGGAAACCTTACGTTCTTTACAAATAGGCGCATTGGATTTTATTGCCAAACCCAAAGTCAGTCAGCCGGAACAAGGCATTGATGAATTGGTGCAATATTTACAGCCACTGATTCATTTGCTGCAAACGAAAAAATATGCCCGTTTTAGCCGTAGCCAGCCGGTAATACCCAGTGCGAAAAAAACAGGGCCTGCCATTGGACGGGCGGGTCCATTGCCTATGCCGACGATCGCGACAAGAGAAATTGATTTAATCGTCATCGGTATTTCTACCGGCGGCCCAAAAGCCCTGGATCAATTAGTGCCCAAGTTAAACGCGGCAATGCCTTGCCCTATTATTATCGTACAACACATGCCGCCGATGTTTACTGAATCATTGGCAATGAAACTGCATGAGGAATCAGCCTTGCAGGTGAGTGAAGCGAAAGGGGGAGAGAAATTAACGGCGGGACATATTTATATTGCCCCCGGCGGTAATCATTTAATTGTAAGAGCGGATGCCGGTGGGGGATTTTATTTAGCGATCGATACAACACCTCCCGTCAATAACTGCCGTCCTTCCGTTGACGTGTTGTTTCAGTCGGTCGCTGCCGTTTTTAAGGGCAAGGTACTGGCGATTATCATGACGGGCATGGGGCATGATGGTACCGAAGGCGTGCGCTCATTAAAACGCAAAGGCGGCATCTGCCTTATCCAGGATCAGGAATCTTCAGTGGTTTGGGGAATGCCGGGTAGCGTTTATGAGGCGGGTTTGGCCGATGAAATCGTGCCGTTAAGTCGGCTCAGCCAGAGAATAACGCAATTGGTCGTTACAAAATAAGATGCAAGCGATTACAGCATTGGAGTTCAAGCAAATCAGTAAGCTGTTGAATGAACAGTGTGGTATTCATTTACAGGATGATCAAGATTATTTAGTACAGACGCGGCTAGGCGATTTTGTTGAAAGCCTGGGCTTAAATAGTTTTAGCCAATTGGTCGCGCGCTTGCAAGTTGAACCTGAGAAATTATTACCTGCGGTGATTAATTTAATGACCACAAATGAGACCTTGTGGTTTAGGGACCAGTCGTGTTGGAATGCGCTGGAAAAAGCAATTTTGCCGGAATTATTCAAAAAAGTAGAATGCGGGGAAGAGGTTAAAGTTTGGATCGCCGGATGTTCAACCGGCCAAGAGGCGTATTCTCTAGCGCTGTTAATCGATGAATTGTGCCAGGCTCAAAAAAAAACAGAATGGGTGCGACATTTTTCGATACAGGCAATGGATATTTCCGAAACGGCATTGCAAACGGCAAGGCTGGCTAGTTACAACACCTTTGAAATCAACCGCGGTTTATCCTTAACGCGACGTACTCACTATTTTGAGCAAAGGGCAAATAATCATTGGGTGTTACGCCCTAATATTCGTTTGCGGGTACATTTTGACACGATTAATTTGACGCGCGATTTTTCTCATTTGGGACAATTTGATTTGATTCTTTGCCGTAATGTGACTATTTATTTTACGCCTCAAGTTCGCAGCAAGATTTTATCGACTATGGTCAGTATGCTCACACCAGAAGGATCATTGCTACTTGGGGCTACAGAATCGTTATGGCACCAGCGCAATGATTTTAGAGCTATAGAGTTTGAAGGCTGTATTTATGTTAAAGCGGTTTGTATATGACAAACGATCGATGCGCTGAATGGCGTCAATATCGCTCGTTACAGCTTCACACGTTGTCCATGTGTTGCGGATTGCAACGCGGCTACCAGGATTTTACAATTGTTTTTCGCATCGTCCAGCGACAGCAACGGCGGTTTGCCGTTTAATACACAATCGCTGAAATGTTCAATCTCCAAACGGAAATGATTGCTTGCCGGCAACTGCTCTCGGGCTTGCCGGCCATCTTCAGTCCACCATGAAATAACCGGGACGTCGCCCGGCAATTGCCAGACGGTATGGCAGGCAATGCCGCCCTTGGCGCCGGTAATTTCATATTCACAGCGCCTTGCGCGTTCAAAGCTGAAATCGAAATGGGCGTATTTTCCTGCGCCGAAATCAATGATCCCGCTGGTGCTTATGTCCGCGCCACTTGGGGCATATTGGGATATGGCGGTAACGGCAACAGGCGGCTCGTCGAAAAACAGGCGTGCCGAATGGATGGCATAACAGCCGATATCCCATAAAGCGCCACCGCCGCGTTCGACCGTTTCGGCCAGGCGATACATCCGCGCCGGCCGCATCATGAAAGAATAACTGGCCCGCACCGACCTGATGTCGCCGATCAGGCCGGAATTGATGAGCTCCAGAACACGCGCATGTTGCGGATGGAAACGGTACATAAAGCCTTCCATGACGCTGACCTTGTGTTGACGTGCGGCGGCTGCAATGGCGTCAATATCGGCTACATTCAGCGCCATAGGCTTTTCGCACAAGACATGCTTGCCGTGTTCGATAGCGCGTAATGTCCATTCGGCGTGTTCGTGATTGGCAAGCGGCAGGTACACGGCGTCAATATCGTCGTCAGCCAGCAAGGCGTCGAGATGGTCGTAAGTGCGTGCCTGTTGCCCAGGCGCATACCGCGCCAGCGTTTCTGCCGCAGCACCGGGGCGGCGGCTGGCAATGGCGAGCAATTCGGCATTGGCGGCTTCAACAATAGCGGGCATCATGCGTTCATTGATACGCGCGGCGCCTAAAATACCCCAACGTAGTTTCGGTTCGTTAGCCATTATTGTCTCCTGTTGTCGGGCGCTGGCAAAAGTGAAATATTGTACGCCAGATCGGTGTTTTCCGGCTCTATAGGATTGGAATAAGCATGAAACAAGTTCGGACAGGCAACTATTCATCCTTCTGTAGGGCGTGCTGTATCTCTGGGGCATAAACGCGCGCCATCAACGGATTGGCGCGTTATCCACGCGCCGGAGAAAGCGCGCGCGGCGCGCCCTACGCTTCAGTTGTTACCTTGATTTTTTTCGTGTTCTTCGTGGTTTTATGCCTTAAGTCGGTGCGTTATTACTTACGGAAAAACAGGTTGATGATGACCGTTAAAACGATGCTGATGATAAACATCGATGTAATCGGGATAAACACCTGCTTGTTTTCACCGTCAATTCGAATATCGCCCGGCAATTTACCGAACCAGCTTACCAGCCAAGGCGCATAATGCATAACCAGCCCGGTAACAAACAAGATAAAGCCGATGCTTGCCAGTAATTTTCCAAGGGTCATCGCGTCACTCCAGTTAAAATGAATAGCTGTCGCCATCAATTTTAAGTTAAAGTTCATGGCTTGCCCGATAAATAATCCCTTTTTTATTGATCGGGCAGGCCTGATTCCACCGAGGGGAAAATACCAATGACTATTCATCATGCCGCGCCAAGGCCTAATCGACAAACCTTGTATGTATTACTGGCGCTGGTGCTGGGCATTATCGCCGGAGAAGCGCTGAACCTGGGCTTCGGCGGGGTAGGGCAGGCGGCCAACAATCCGGCGTTGTTGCAAATTACCGAAAGCCTGTCCGTATTGACCGATGTTTTCATGCGCTTGATCAAGATGATTATCGCGCCGCTGGTTTTTGCCACGCTGGTGGTCGGCATGGGCAAGATGGGCGACGGGCAAACGGTAGGGCGCGTCGGCGGCAAGGCGATGCTGTGGTTTATTTCCGCATCGCTCATCAGCCTGCTGCTGGGCATGTTGTTGGTCAACCTGTTTGCGCCAGGAGAAAACCTGCATATGGATTTGCCGGCTATCGGCGCAGAAACCGGTTTGCAAAAAACCTCGCCATCCTTCGGTGGTTTCGTCTCCCATATTTTCCCAAAAAGCATTATTGAAGCGATGGCGGATAATGAGATCCTGCAAATCGTCGTGTTTTCGGTGTTTTTCGGCGTTGCCTCAGCCCATCTTGGCGAACTCGCCGAACCCATGCTCAAAACACTGGATTCGCTGGGCCATATCATGCTGAAAGTCACGACTTATGTGATGCATTTTGCACCGGTAGCGGTTTTTTCGGCGATTACGGCAGTCATCGCGAAGCAGGGTTTGGGGATGCTCAAATCATACGGCGTGTTTATCGGGGAGTTTTATCTCGGCCTGCTGTTGCTTTGGGTGCTGCTAGCCGGTTTCGGCGTGCTGTTTCTCGGTGCGCGGCGCGTGCTTTCGTTGTTTCGCCATATCCGCGAACCTGCGTTATTGGCGTTCGGCACTGCCAGCAGCGAGGCGGCATACCCTAAGCTGTTACAGCAATTGGAGCGTTTCGGCTGCGAGGAAAAAATCGCCGGCTTTGTGCTGCCGCTGGGTTATTCGTTTAACCTCGACGGCAGCATGATGTACATGACGTTTGCGGTATTGTTTATCGCGCAGGCTTACGGTATCGATATGCCGCTGGACCAGCAATTGTTCATGCTGCTGGTGCTGTTGTTCACCAGCAAGGGTGTTGCCGGTGTGCCGCGTGCGTCGCTGGTCGTCATTTCTGCAACCTTGTCTATGTTCCATATCCCCGAAGCCGGTTTGCTGCTGCTGTTGGGTGTCGACCAGATCCTCGACATGGGGCGCAGCGCCAGCAATGTTTTCGGTAACAGCCTGGCCGCCGCAGTCGTGAGCCGATGGGAGCGGGCGTTGAAATAACCGTTCAGCGTAAAAACCGTCCGCCGCTAATATCGATCAATGCGCCGTTAATATGCGATGACATGTCGCTGGCGAGAAACAGCACCGAACTCGCCACTTCTTCGGCGAATGTGTTGCGGCCCAGCGGCGTTTGCTTGCGGTAGTTCTCCAGCATTTCCGGCGTCGAATGGATTTCATGGTGCTGGGTTTCCACGGTGCCGGGCATAACCGAGTTGGTGCGCACTTCGGGCGCGAGTTCCTTTGCTAAGGTATGCGTAAACACCATCAGCCCGCCCTTCGCCGCGGCATAAGCACCGGCCCCGTTTGCCCCGCCGGTCTGCACGGACAGGGACAAGATATTGACGATACGGCCGCTGCCGCTTGCGCGCAAATGCGGGATGGCGCGGCGGGTCAGCAAAAATGCGCTGGTCAGGTTAAGGTCCAGCGATTTGTTCCAGTTTTCCAGTGTACAGTCTTCGATTTTTGCCCGCTTGACCAGGCCGCCGCTGTTGTTGACCAAAATATCCAGGCGGCCTGTTGCATCGACCAGTTTATCGACGACGGCATTGGCTTCGGACTCGGAAGTTAAATCGCCGGGTAATAGCAGGGCTTTGATGTCGAGCGCCGTTAATTCGCCAAGCAGGCTCTCGGCGGCTGTTTTACTGGAATAATAGTGCAGGCCTATCGTTGCGCCGGCTCGCCCTAATGCCAATGCCACGGCGCGGCCTATGCCGACGCCCGCGCCGCTGATTAACGCGGTCTTGCCGCTTAAATCGAAGGTTTGTTCAGGTATCATGTCGGTGCTCCTGGATAAATACCCGGTTTTTCGCCGGTAAAATTCAATTCGATCCTGATGCCGGCAGGATCGAAGACGAAGATTTGCGTCATTTCAGGTGGAGACCTGAAGTCGATGGTGTACGGGATGGCATTGCGGGTCAGGGTTTCAAGGCAGGCATCGACTCCCGAACAGCTCAGCGCGACATGGTTGAACGGTGTGTCGCTGCCCGGATAAGGCGGTTGTTCGACGACCGAGACGTGGATAATGGCCGTGTCTTTACAATATAGCCACGCGCCATTACGTTTTGAAACGGCGCGCATGCCTTGCTTCAAGCCGATGATGCGCTCATAAAACGCCACCACCTCCGCTAGCTTCTCGGGGGTGACGACGATATTGATATGATTTATCCCTGATATTTTCATGCCTTAAGAATCCTTGATGAAGGTAATCGCTTATTCGGTCTTTTCAGGCTCAGCGGCTTCGGCTTTACCCAGGTTTTTTATTTTTTCCAGCACGTCCTGGGCATGGCCTTCCGGCGTTACGCCGTAGATGACATCGGCCAAGACGCCTTGTTTATCGATGATAAAGGTCGAGCGGAAAATAGCCATGCTTTTGACGCCTTCTTTTTCCCTTTCCCGCCATACGCCATAGCTTTCGCACAGCTCGCCGCTGGTGTCGGCAAGCAATTCGACCTTCAGGCCGAATTTTTTTATGAAATCGGTATGGCTTTCGCAAGAGTCTTTGCTGACGCCGATAATAACGGTGTCCAGGTTCGCAAATTCATCGGCGAGCTGGGTAAATTGATTGGCTTCTATCGTGCAACCTGGCGTGTCGTCTTTAGGGTAAAAGTAGAGCACAATATTTTTTTCCCCTGCGTAATCAGTTAAGCTAACCAGCTGATTATTTTGGTTCAATGACCTGAACATGGGTGCATTTTGTAGTTTTTCTAACATAAAAACTCCTCATCAAACTGACGGATTATGGGACGGATAACGCCACACACGCAATGGCGTAACCGGCATCATAGTGAGCCGTCGTGTGAATGTCCAGCCCTTAAATTGTAAAAATTATTCAATGACTTATCGCTGAAAAACCTTTTTGTAGAGGGGGTTTTCAGCGCTGCGGCAAAACGGGCGGCCGGGCAACATGACAAGCATTGGCGTATTGAGCCGTACCCTCGCGCCATCAAGGAAGCCTGTAACATCGAACGTTTCGGCTACCCACTTAAGGCGGGACAAGCACCGTTCGCCCTGAGCTTGTCGAAGGGGTGGGCGGGTAAGCCGTTCATGGTTCGACAAGCTCACCGCGAACGGCTTAACCTTATTAAACTGTCCCGCCTTATGTTGGTAGCCAACGTTTCCAAGTGCGCAGCAAGGCGGCCATCAGGAACCACCTGCCTGTCCGGCGGGTCAAGGCGTCCCGGAGATAAGCCAGCGTTTCTGGAACTCATCGGCCGGCAGTGGAGGCGATAGATAATAACCCTGAATCTCGTGACATCTGTAAGACTGTAACAGCGCAAGCTGGGCTTCGGTTTCGATGCCTTCGGCGACAACTTTCATATTCAGCACTTGCCCCAACGAGACGATGGTCTTGATAAAGGCAGCCTCGCTTGATGCAGGGTCGCCGGTGTAAGCCTGTATGAACGAGCGGTCGATTTTAAGGGTCTGGATGGGCAATTTTTGCAAATACGATAAAGATGAATAGCCGGTGCCGAAGTCATCCATAGCCACATGAATACCGCGTTCGCGGATTTGCTGCAAGCGCTCGGTCGCTTTTTCGATGTCGTGCATGACCAGGCTTTCAGTCACTTCCAATTCGATCCATTCGGGAGCCGTCCGGGTTTCGGCTAGGATGCGGTCCAGGACAATAATGAAATCATCGGCCAGCAGTTGCCGGGGCGAGAGATTGATCGCTATCCTGAACCCAGTGCATTGCCTTGCCCATTCATTGGCTTGCAGGCAGGCAGTCTTGAGTATCCAGGTCCCAAGCGGGATAATCAACGCCGTTTCTTCGGCGATAGCAATGAAGCGGTCGGGCGGCACCATTCCGAAACCCGGACGCCGCCAGCGGACCAGCGCTTCCGCGCCGCTTATCCGGCTTAATGTGCAATCGGCTTTGGGTTGGTAATAAAGCTGGAATTCTTCCCGTTCTATCGCCAGCCGCAATGCGTTTTCCAATAACAGCCGCTGGCGCGCGGCTTCATTCATGCCGGCTTCGAAGTATTGGAACATGCCGCGTCCCTTGGCTTTGGAGGCATACATCGCGGTATCCGCATGCTTGGTCAGCGTGTAGAAGTCACTGCCGTCATCGGGAAATACGGCAATGCCGATGCTGGCACCGATGTACACCGTATGCTCTTTAATGAGCATGGGCTGAGTTATTGCGTCGACCAGTTTGCGGGCAAGCTCGGTGGCGTCGCTAATGCCGGTCAGGCCGGGCAGGATGATGGTAAATTCGTCTCCGCCGAGACGGGCGACGGTGTCTGTCTTGCGCAGGCAACCTTGGATACGTGTTGCGATGATCTGCAATAAACGGTCGCCGGCCCAGTGCCCGAGCGTGTCGTTGATGTTCTTGAAATGGTCCAGGTCAAGAAAGAACAGCGCGAGGCGGGTATTGTTGCGCTGTGCCGAAAAGAGTTCATGCTCAAACCGGCTCTTGAACATAAACCGGTTGGGGAGGCTGGTGAGCACGTCATAATACGCGAGTTGCTTGAGTTCCTGTTCCGTTTGTTTCTGGTGGCTGATGTCCGAAAAAATGGCGACATAATGGGTTAGCCGGCTTTGTTCATCGCTGACGGCATTGATGCTGAGCAGCATCGGGCAATAGTTGCCGCTTTTACACAGGTTCCAAATCTCCCCTTTCCAGGACCCCTTGCTCAATAGCGCTTGCCATAAGTCTTCGTAGAAAGCCTGGTCGTGCAGTTTCGATTTCAATAAGCGCGTGCTTTGGCCCAGCACTTCGGACCTTTGGTAACCGGTGATTGCGCAGAATGCGGCGTTCACCTCCAGGATAGTGCCTTGCGGGTCGGTGATGAAAATCGCTTCGCTACTGCTCTCAAAGACTTTGGCGCTCAGCCGCAGCCGGGTTTCCCGGTTTTTCAACTCGGTGATGTTCAATGCCGTTACGACCGCGCCTTCCAGTTTGCCTTGCTCCGAATGCAGCAAGCTGCTCTTCAGCCAATAGACGGCTTTTGGTTTGTCCCTGTGTTTACCCAGCAGCGCATGTTCACCGCTGTAGTAGCCGGTAAGCCGGATAGTTTCCAATAACGCGGACCGAAGTGTCCAGGGCAAAGCCGGTAAATGCACGGCAAGCTGCTGTCGTTCGGCGGTGCTCAGTAGGTCGTCGATGCCGGTTCCCAATAATTCGGCTTCGGACAGCTCGAGTTCGCGCTCCACTGCCGTATTCAGTCGCCGGATCCGGCCTTCCGTATCGATGACGAACAACAGGTCGTCCATCGTATCCATGATGCGGTCGACAAAGCGGCCAAGGGCTTGCTGCTGGTCTGCTTTTTCTTTGAGTTTTCCCTTCTGCTGTTCCGATTCGCTGAGCATGGCATCCATGCTTTGGGTGATGACGAGGATTTGTCTTTCCTGTTTCTGGGTAGCCAGCCGGAGCTTATCGATTTCCTCTTGTAGTTGAATCACTATTTCGGGCTTCCCGTTGCAGGGGGTATTTCCAGTGTTGCCGGCGGGCTTGGTTTCATCCAGCAGCACCAGGAATCGACCGCCGTCTTCCGTTACGCGGAAGCCTGATGTATTCAAATTGATGCGTAAGCTGTGCGCCGGACAAACGAGGATGTTGCCGTCAAGCAGCGGACAATGCGTCAGGTCGTAACCTTCATGGGAGCATAGCGCGGGTAAGGCGCGGAATTCACCTTGAATGTTGAAAACCAGGATGTCGATAGGCTGAAGTTTGCCGGGCAGGTGTATGCGGCCGGTCCAGCGCGGCGGGTCGGCCGTATCGATAAGGGTCGGCGATTCGACGATGGCATTGCGAAGTTTTGGACTTTGGTGGCTCATTCCGACAAAAGGCCCCGTATTAATCGAACGGTTTCGGGTACGGCCTGCGCGGTGTCATCGGACAGGCCGGGAGAAAAGGGTTTGGCGGCGCTTATTTCGACGCCTATTATCAGGATTTCCGGCAGCGGTTCCCGGATGACTTTAAGCGCCTCCAGCAGATACGGAAGCCCTAATCCGTGGCCGCTAAGCCGTTGCGGCCGGTCGGCCAAATCTTCCGGTCTTAATACGCATATTTCACCGGCCTTCCCGAAATTAGCCAGTGCATCGACCAGGATCGCCTTACGGCAATCCTCCAGGAATCGGAGCGCATTGAGTCCTGCGATGCCGGCATTGAATATCTCGACATCTTCGGGCCACGCCAGCCGGCAAAGTTCCGTGTAAATGCGGATGCCGAAGCCGTCATCCCCATGCAGCTCGTTACCGAAACAAACGATGTGGCAGTTCCCCATGCTAAGGCCATAGCGTCATGCGTTTGCCCGTATCGAGCAGGTGCACGGTGCAAACCAGGCAGGGGTCGTGGGAGCGGATAATATGGCCGATTTCCACCGGGTCGTCAGGGTCATCGACGGACAGGCCGATCAAACTGCTCTCCCAGTGCCCGTGGCGGCCTTCGCTGTCCTTAGGCGACGCGTTCCATGCGGTCGGCGTAACGACTTGATAGCGGCTGATAGCGCCGTCGCTGATTTGCAGCCAATGGCCCAGTGCGCCGCGCGCCGCCGTGACCAGTCCAAAGCCTTCGCCGTCGGGGATTTCTGGGTCAAGCGGTGGAATCATATGGTCATCGCCAAGCCGTGCGGCCAACTCGTGCAGTGTTGCGCGCATTTTTTGCAGCAGCCGCGCGGTACGGCGCAGGCGGGCGAACTGGCGCAGCCAGGCATTGCCGTCTTCGGCGTGGTATAGCGAGCATATCAACGGTTCGCCGTCGATGATCGCATCAGCCAAGGGGCCGGTCTGTACCACTTTGTCCTGGTAGCGGGGTGCTTTGCACCAGGTATAGCGGTCGGAATGGGGTTGATAATCGGGGATGGTCTGTCCCTGGAACGGGTGACGGCCGCCCGCATAGGGCTGGAACCAGGAATAGCGCACATGCTCGGTGATTTCGGCTTGTTCGAAAGGCTCGACATTGCCGGTATCGCCATTGAAAAAACCGGCTCTGGACCAGCGCTTGCGATACGGCGGGAAAGTTTCCGCATCGTCCGGGTCGTCGTAAGCGCCGTAGCTGAGCATATGCGGCGTGCCTAGACCCAAACGGTGCAGGCCGATGTCGCGGCTCATCCGCGTGAACAGCCCGATGGCGCTATCGGCATGGGCCTCTTTCGCGGCCAACCAAGTGAAGAATTCATCAGCGGATGCTAATGCCAGCCAGGCATCCAGGTCGGTTCCGATGACGGCCTGTTCGAACCAGCGGGTCAATTTATTGAGGATCGACAGGCTGTCGATAACATGGCGGCTGCTGGCTGGCGTCGTCACGCCACCCGGCATCATATAGGACGAATGCGGCCACTGGCCGCCGAACAGCGCGATAATTTCGACGATATGGCGCGAATGTTCGAGGGCGCCGCGGTGAGCCCAGCCTTGGAACGGCAGGAAAGCTGCCCGTGCTTTTTCATAAAGTGGCCGGTGCGTGTATTTGGGGTGGCAAAAGTCGGCGGTGAAGAACAAGAAAGATTGCCGCAGATCGCTTTGCACCGTTTCGGCCATCAAACACAGGTTGCGGATGCGGATGGCTGCGGGCGGCACGGGAATGCGGCCGGCGTGTTCCAGCGCGAGCACCGTCGCGTTTAATTGCGCGGTGCCGCAGATGCCGCAGATACGCGGCGTAATGACCAGGGCATCCTTAGGCCTGCGGCCCACGAGGATTTGTTCGAAGCCCCGGTAGAGAGAGCCGATACAGCGGGCATCGACGACTTTGCCGTCTTCAAGCTCCAGTTGGAAATCCAGGTCGCCTTCGACACGGTTAAGTTCTATTTGGATGATTCTGCTGGACATGCTAGGGGTCCATGGTCTTGTTCAGCACCCGGTCGGGCGCGGCTTCGTGGGCCAGGCTTTTGTACGCCATGTAATTGGACCGTTCTACGCCCAGCGGCAGGTGTACCGGGATGGGGCCGATTTTCTCGGTATTGAACAGGTCCTGGTCCAGCGGAAAGTCGGGGGAGGTGCAGCCGAAGCACGGCACGCCCGCCCTGGTTTTGCTGCTGCGACCGTTCCATAGCTCGGTATTGCAGATAGCCATCGTAACCGGTCCCTGGCAGCCCAGGTTAAAGAACATACAGCCTTTGCCGCCGAACGCGGTATCTTCCACGTCGTATTCATGGTATTCGTTGCGGGTGCAGCCCTGGTGCACCATGGTATTGAAAAATGCCGTGGGGCGGTTGAGGTGATCCAGTTCCACAGCCATCCCTGAAGCCAGCATAGCCAGCGTTTTGGTCATTGCATTGGGATGCGCGGGGCAGCCTGGGATATTGATGACCGGCAGGCCTTTACGCGATCGCCATTCGGTCGGTAATAAGCCGCCGGGAGATTTTTTGTCGAACTGCAGGCCGAGACAGTCGGTCGGGTTAGGCGGTGCGGCATGGACGCCGCCGTATGCCGCGCAAGTGCCCAGCGCCACCACGTATCCGGCTTTTTCGGCCATTTGCCGGACCAGGCTCATTTTAGAGCGCCCACGATACGGATCGTACATGCCCGAGCCGTTGGGTCCGGTGATGATGCTGCCTTCAATGCATAAAACGTCGAGGGCTTGCCGGTCCGCGATGATGGCCTCTATCAAGGCATCCAGCCGACCGGCCGGTGCTATCGACAGTGACGGCTGCCAGAGCATCTCTACGCCGTATTCATTGACGAGTTCTTCCAGCGACGGGCTGTCCGCGCACAGGATCGACATCGTGTCGCCACCGCAAGAGCCGGTTTGTAGCCAAAGTAATGTCGTCATGAAAATCCCCTGTATCTACTCAGCCTTATATTGATGTGCAATGCGTATGTCTATCCCGCGTTTTTTAAAACAACTTTCGCTTCATTCCAGAAAGCATCCAGTTCGATCAGCTCACACTCTTTCAGGCTTCGGCCACTGGCTTCAACCTGCTGTTCGATATAATTAAAACGCCTGGAAAATTTTTTCGTGCTTTGTTTCAAGGCGATTTCCGCATTGACGTTTAAATGCCGGGCTAGATTAACGGCCACCAGCAATAAATCGCCGACTTCTTCCTGGATATGCGCCTGGTCGCCGGATGCCAAGGCTTCCCTGATTTCATCGAGTTCTTCCTGCACCTTGGCAAACACCGGTTCGACATCGGGCCAGTCGAAACCGTGTTGTGCGGCGCGATCCTGGATTTTTTCGCATTCCATCAGTGCAGGAAGGCTGCCCGCTACGCCGGATAACACGCTTTGCTGCACCGGTGTTTTGCGCTTTTCCAGGCGCTCTTCTGCCTTGGCCTGCTCCCAGGCCTGTTGGCGTTCTTCGTCGCTGTTAAATACGGCATCGGCAAAAACATGCGGATGCCTGCGGATGAGTTTGTCGCAAATCCCCTCGGAGACCTGTTCAAACGTAAACAATCCGCGTTCCTCGGCGATTTGGGCATGAAAAACAACCTGCAGCAATAAATCGCCCAGTTCTGAACGCAGGTCATCCAGGTCGCCCCGTTCTATCGCATCGACGACTTCGTAGGCTTCTTCAATAACGTAAGGAATCAAGCTGGCGAAATCCTGCCTGACATCCCATGCACACCCGTCTTCCGGGTGGCGCAGGCGCGCCATGATAGCCAGCAGTTGTTGGGTGTTTTTCAGCATGCTCGATTACCCTGTTAAAAGGTACTGCCGAAATTTTCGTGATAGCGTTGCTTGAAGCCCGCCATATCGAAGCAGTGATTCTGGGTGCCGTGATGTTCGATCTTGACGACGCCCATTAACGACGCGATACGTCCGGTGGTTTCCCAGTCGAACTCATTCATCAAGCCGTACAATAAACCCGCCCGATAGGCGTCGCCGCAGCCGGTAGGGTCGTTTATTGCATTGGGCAGCGCTGCCGGAATTGTGATACACCGGCCTTGTGTGTGGATTTTCGATCCCTGTGCGCCCAGCGTAATGACTAGCGCGTCAACACGTTCGGCTATCTGTTCCAGCGATAGCCCGGTGCGCTCCTGCAACAGTTCCGATTCATAATCGTTCAGCGTGACCCAGGTCGCCTGGTCGATAAACTTGAGCAATTCAGCGCCGTTAAACATCGGCATGCCCTGGCCCGGATCGAAAATAAACGGTATGCCCAATTCGGCAAACTGCGCGGCATGCAATTGCATGCCGTCCTTGCCGTCGGGCGATACGATGCCTATGCTGATGTCACTGCGGTCGGTGGGGATTGAGTTTAAGTGCGAAAAACTCATTGCGCCGGGATGGAAGGCGGTAATCTGGTTGCCGTCTTCATCGGTGGTGATATAGGCTTGGCCGGTATAATGATTATCGAGGATATGAATAAATTCGCTGCTTAAACCGTTCTGGCTCAGCCATTGGCTGTAGGGTTCAAAATCATGCCCTACCGCGGCCATGATTAACGGTTCCTCGCCGAGCAACTTCAGGTTATAGGCGATATTGCCGGAGCAACCGCCATATTCCCGCCGCATAACCGGCACCAGGAACGAGACATTCAAGATATGGACTTTTTCCGGCAAGATGTGGTGCTTGAATTTGTCATGAAAGACCATGATGGTATCGTAAGCCATAGAACCGCAGATTAATGCACTCATTACAGATATTCCTTAAAGTAAAATTAATGCCCAGGTGATCGCTGCCCAGGCTAAAGCCATCATCACGGCGGCAGAACCTATATCTTTGGCGCGGCCGGATAATTCATGATGTTCAAAGCCGACCCTGTCGACTACCGCCTCCACGGCTGAGTTTAATAATTCAACCAGCAATACCAGTACGATGCTGCCGATCAGCAGCAGTTTCTCGATTGCGCTTGCGCCCAGCCAGAGAGCCAGCGGCGTGGTAATGATAAACAGGATAACTTCCTGCCTGAAGGCTTCTTCATGTTCCCATGTTGCCTTAAAACCGGCGGCGGAAAAAAAACAAGCGTTAATCAGGCGCTTAAGCCCTTTTGCATTTTGATTAGCCATGTGTTGTTACGAAGTATTTGCTGGAAAAGTAAAATTATACGGCGGTGTTGTCAGCCGCCGTCGGAGGCTTTAAGTCATTAAGCTATCATTGCCTGATAAGCGTCGGCATCCATTAAGGCGTCAAGCTCGGACGGATCATCCGCCTTGACGCAGAACAACCAGGTTTGATAAGGATTATCGTTGACCTGTTCCGGTTCATCCGCCAGCGTTTCATTGGCGGCAATGATGGTGCCGGTAACGGGGCTGAATAAATCCGATGCGGTTTTAACGGACTCTACGACGGCACATTGTTCTTTTGCCGCGACATTGCGACCTATCGCGGGTAACTGGATGTACACCAAGTCTCCCAAGGCTTGCTGGGCAAAATCAGTAATACCTATGCGCACGACATTGTCATCTTCCAGTTTCACCCACTCATGGGAGGTCGCGTATTTTAAATTATCTGGCAAATTAGGCATGTGTGTTCTCATAATGAAAGGTTGTTACTCTTTATCGGCGATACAGCAGGACACCCTCGGTAAAATCGCCGTTGTTAATTCTTGAACATCATCTTGTCGGCGCAGTCGCAGCCGAAAAGCGGTTCCACTATCCACCGACATTGAATAAGCATATCTTTATCGATAGAATGCGTTCATATATTAACAAACATTGATAACACATGCCTGAGATACTGATATACACCACTCATATTTGTCCTTACTGCATCATGGCCAAGCGCCTGCTCGATAAAAAAGGACTCAATTACACCGAGATCAACGTCGATGGGGATACTGGGCTGCGGGAAGACATGATGCGAAAAACCCGGCGCAGGACGGTGCCGCAGATATATATCGGTGATTTTCATGTCGGTGGGTTTGATGAGCTGCATGCGCTGGACCAGCAAAAAAAGCTGGATGGCTTATTGGCGGTTTAAAAGCTAATCCTGGCGACGCCGAAGTCAGCAGCCTTGTTGTAGCGTAGCTAACGAAGAAAAATAGAAAATTTCGTGCATTTTGTGATGAAGCGGCACGAATGATGATTACACTTAAATAGGTATTGACACCAAATTTATGGTTGCAAATAACGATAATATCGACTCGCCTTGCATCAGGAATTGCTGCTTGAATGCCGACGATATTTGTTTGGGTTGTTTCCGGTCGCTGCATGAAATTATCCATTGGATGCAAGCCGACGATGGCTTACGCAGGGAATATCTCAATAATGCCGACAAACGCCGGAACCCGCAGGAACGGCCAACGGCCTTATCCATAACATTCAGGGAGAGTTAATGAAACAATTACACAGAAAAGATTTATTCGGCTGGTCTGTTTTTAATGAAGAGCGCAATCTCGATTTTCACAGCGTACTGTGGGTGCGCGAGGGCGGTAATGTCCTGATTGACCCTTTGCCGATGTCGGAGCATGACCATTATCACCTGCAGCGATTGGGCGGCGTCAAGTTCATCGTAGTCACCAACAGCGATCACTGCCGCGATGCCGGCCATATCGCCGGCAGTACAGGCGCCGTGATTTGCGGGCCTTCCGCCGAGGAAGACGCGTTTCCGCTGTATTGCGATCGCTGGCTTTACGATGGCGATGAAATCGTTCCGGGGCTTGTCGCGTATGAGCTGAATGGTTCTAAAACGCCGGGGGAACTGGCTTTGCTGCTTGAAAACACCACGCTAATAACCGGCGATTTAATCCGTAGCCATATCGCTGGTGAACTCTGCTTATTGCCGGATGCCAAGCTTAAAGACCGTAAGCAGGCGGTGCAGTCAGCCAAACGCCTGGCGCAGTTGCCTGGCATCCAGGCGGTTTTAACGGGCGACGGCTGGCCGATATTCAGTCACGGCAGCGAAGCGCTGCATTATCTGGCAAGATCACTATAAGCCCATAGTGTAAAGCGCCATTCACCACCTACAAGGCGAATCTTACCCGCGGATTTGCAGACGAATACCTACGGATAGCAAATCTTACAACGAATCATGACCAGAATATTCTATAGCCTATTGACCGTTATTGTTCTTAGCGGTCTTGCTGTGATGTACAGCGATATTGATTTACCATTCATCGGCGATGACAGCGAGCCTAAAATACATACGGTGATCCCGATTGATTCCAACCATAAGCCCGGCCAGTTTTCCTATATCAATGATGTCAAACCTATTCTCGATGCGCGTTGCGCCGGGTGTCATTCCAGTTACGATGCGCCTTGCCAGCTCAAATTGACATCATTTGAAGGATTGGCTAGAGGGGCGACAAAAAAACGCGTTGTAGATCGCTTCAGGTTTAGCAGCGCAGAACCTACGCGGCTTTTTGTCGATGAAACAACTACCGCCGCTTGGCGGAAACAAGGCTTTTTTTCGGTACTGAACGAAAAAGCGCAGTTTCCCGAGATCAACTTAAACCACTCGCTACTCGCTAAATTATTAACGTTAAAGCACAATAAGCCCTTGTCGCCGGTAGGCAAATTGCCCGATGCTATCGCCGCTGATGCGCAAGGCGCACCGGACTGCCCGACGCTGGACGAGATAGCCGATTACCAAAAAGCCCATCCCTTATCGGGCATGCCTTATGCGCTGCCGCCGTTGACGAAGCCTGAACAAAGCATAGTGTTAAATTGGCTGCAAGATGGCGCTAAAGCCGGCTCCCAGCCGGCGCTGCCGGCCTTGGCCGTAGCGGAAACCAGGAAATGGGAACAATTCTTTAACGATTCGTCATTAAAAAACCGTTTGCTTGCGCGTTACCTGTACGAGCATTTATACAGCGGCGATTTGCATTTTAAAGATCATCCTGCCGATGAGTTTTATCAATTAGTGCGCTCAAAAACGCCGTCCGGCCAGGCCGTTGAAGAACTTAAAACAGTCCGCCCATTTGATGAACCGGGTGTCAAAACCTTTTATTACCGGTTGCGTCCCGTTGTTGAAACCATCATCGATAAAAACCATGTGGCCTACGAGTTAAGCGACGGCAAAATGGAACGGTTTAATGAATTGTTTTTAGAACCCGGATATACCGTTACGCAGTTGCCGGCTTATGGTTCTGATGCGGCAGCGCATCCGTTCAAAACCTTTAATGAATTGCCCGTTGCTTCCAGGTACCGCTTCTTGCTTGATGATGCCGGCTATTTCATCGCCATCGCACTCAAGAGTCCGGCATTTATCAATAACAGTATCCCCATCCAGGACCAGTTCTGGATGGCCTTTATCAAGCCGCAGCCTGAATTCGACCAGCAAAGCGCGCATTTTTTGGCGGAAAACAGCGAAGCTTTGCAATGGGCAGGGCCGGAAGACGAGGGAGACGGCTTTTTGCAATGGCGAAAGTTACGCGAACGGCAACTGCGGTATCTGGACAATAAACACAAGTTCAGCGCTGAGGTATTGCTAAATCAGCAAGCTGTGGACCTGAACCTGCTATGGAATGGTGACGGGAACAACGACAATGCCTTGCTAAGCGTCTTCCGGCATGATGATAACGCTTCGGTGACCAAGGGTTTACTGGGAAAAACGCCGTTAACGGCCTGGGTGCTTGATTACCCATTGTTTGAGCGGATTCATTATTTGCTGGTTGCCGGATTCAATACCTACGGCAGCATGCAACACCGGATAACAACGCGCGGGGTTATGGATGCGCTACGCAGGGAGGCCGAAAACAATTTCCTGCAATTTATGCCGAAAACCGCGCGACAGGCACTTTACGACAGTTGGTACCAAGGTATGGGCGGTAAAGTTTTAAACAGCTTTGACGCACCTGATTTGGGTATCGATAAAGAATCGGCAATCAGCTATCAAACCGGGGATTATAAAACGGAGCTTTTTGAGAAAATCCAGCAATACGCCGTTGCGGCAGTAAAACCCGATACGCTCAACCGTTGCCGCCAAGACTCATGTTCAAGTGCCGGCAGTACGCCGGAGCAGCAATACATCGATAGCTTCATGCGTAAACTGGCGGATATGAACGGCGACGAGATAAAGGCCTTGCCGGAAGTATCATTTTTGCGCATAAAAACGGCCGACCCGGCAAAGGACCCGGTATACACGTTGCTTCGTAATAAGAAGCGCCGCAGCCTGTCTATGTTTGTTGCGGAAAACCTGCTGCGCGAACCGCAACAGGATAGCTTGACCGTAATCTCAGGGTGCCTCGGCAGCTACCCGAATATATTTTTCGATGTGCCGTTACAGCAGTTGGAGAACTTTATCGAGCAATTAAAATACGCCCAGGCCGATACGGAAATCGACAGCTTTTACAGTCGCTATGGCGTCCGTCGAAACAACCCGGAGATTTGGGCGTATTATGACTGGGTCAATCAAAAACACCGCGTTGAACAAGCTGGAAATGCGGGGCTTTTTGATATGAGCCGTTATGAGAACCTTTAGTGCGTCGCCGACGCTAAACGCGGCACTGTCCTGAATACCGCAGCCGGGTGATCCAGCTTTATCGGCACGTTGAGCACGGCGTCCAGGCTTCACTTGCCGTAGTGCGTCAGCTGATGGATGGTTTCTGGGAAATGGCTAAATTCAATTGGGATGTAACGGTTTCATCGTCAGTATCGCAGAAAACGACACCGGCGCCGGCTGGGAGCATTTCGTTATCGTGTGTTGCGACATAGACTATTTCACATTTGAACGATAAGGACTCACCGTTAAGCGTGATTGTAAGAAGGCCTGATTGGGAAACGCATGAAGGCATTAATTCAGGTTCCGATTTGGCTAAAAATGCCCCGCTTAAACTGATGTTGCCTGTTGTGCCGCTATATTCCTCGCCATTCAGGAAAAGATGGTATTCAGTCTCAATAGCTACTCTTGTGTGCTTACGTCTGTCTGATGGTGTCATATTTTTATCCATAAAAGTAAGTTAAAGGACATCTGGGTATCAGCCGGTTCACCGATGCAATCCTTCAGCAAATGGCTCATAGAATACAAGGTTGAATATAACAATACAACCACTGGACGAGCGCAGGGGGATAATATCCGCCACAAAACGGGGTGCAGGATGTCCGTGAATATATTGTCTGGGTAGCCTAAGGGTGACGTGGCGCCGCCACCCTGCCTTATGATTTTTGGATAGGTCCTGCAGGTTAATAAAGCGCCGCGCCGCTGTTTTTGGCGCTGACGAAGTCGGTATAATCCTGTTTTACCTGGGCGGCATAGCTGAGCGCATAGTTCAATGTCTCGGTTTTTAAGCCAGAGGTATCACCGTTAATCACATCGGTGATTTCTTTGTCCATGCTGTACGAAATTAAGGTCGCGTCGTAATCCTTATCGGCCAGCGCATGGTTTTTCGCGATGATTTTACCCATGTATTTGACGGCGTCATTAAATTTGGAATAACTACTCAATAAAGTGTAATCGAAATCTTCCTGGTAAGGCGAGCGCTCGTACAGCGAAAACGGCAAGCTGTTCATCGTCGTGTAACCGGCCAGCACATCGGTATTGCTCAACATTGCCTTCATGCTTTTGATCGCCCGTTCGCCGTTATGGTATTCGTATACCCAGGCCGGCATATTGCCGGATGCAGCGATAGCTACGGCGCTATCTGTTTGCTGTTTCATTTCCAGGATGACATCATCGCTGGTCGCGGTTGTCGGGCCGTCGATCAGCAGGTAATAACGGTAACGGCCCAAGCTGCCCGTGCCTGCGCCTAAACGCAAGGCCGCATCTTTCAACAGGTAATAACTGCTGCTTTTACGTTTCGATGAGGCAATGGAGTTGACGTAAGCCGTCATTGCCGAGTTGATGGCTGAAAATGTGCTGCTGTTGACGGGTTGTAACGAGCCGCTGATGGTCAGGAAATAACGTAGCCCTGAGCTGACGGCGGTGTATTTTGCGAGCAGGCTGGAGCGGGTTTTGCCGTCGGCGGCTTGAATCGTGTCTTTAACGACACCGTTGGTATTGCTGGTGGTCAGGCGGTAAGTTAATTCCGAGTCATTGCCTTTAAATGCGGCAATCTGCGCGGCATAGCTGTCTACGAAGTTTTTTACCAGGGTTTGGCGGTCTGTGCCGCTAATGCCTTTTTCTTCCGCAGCTAACAAAACGGCAACGGCCATGCGCCGCAAGTCCCAGGTATAAGAACCCCAGTAGCCTTCATCGAAGTCATTGGTATCGAATACGGCATTACCGTTGGCATCGCGGAATCCCCCCATATTCTGCATGTGCATATCGCCGGCTAACCATACGCCGTTGGTAGTGGTGTTGGTGTACCAGGAAACCGGCCATGCGGCCGTATTTTTGGTGTCCTGATAAAACAAGTGGGCAGTGCCGCGGTAAAAGGAAAAAGCGCCGGCGGCCATTTTAGTCATTTTGGTAGCCAATTCACCGGAAAGATTGGCGGCAAAGGGGTGGTTGTAATTGTAGATTTGTTGGACCACCCAGGATTTACGGCTGGTCGCCGCTTCGGTTTGAGTGGCTGTCATGGCGGTGGATAAAGCCGTCAAGGCAAGGCCTGCAGCGAGTATGCGGCGTAATTTCATAGAAAACTCCTGGTGTCGTTGGCGTGCTAAAAAGTAAAAGCTGATAATTCTAGTTAGACTTTATAACAGTTTGATGACAACGATAGGCTAAGCTTGTTCTATTGAATGGTGTTAAACAACAGGCGGGTACAAAATGCTGTCACTGGCCGGAGCGGTGCATAAAACTGTTTGGGCTTTGTTTAGGCGATTTCCGGCGAAGAATATACCCAACTCGTTAGTCCATTTTCTGCGTTGTAAAAATAGTTGCATAGCTCGCTATGCGCCTATTTTTACGCCTCGGCAACCGCTCTGTCCCTAGACCACTTGTGGTGGCATCCTTGCAGTCGTTGAAAATGAATAAAAATCCTGCGCGATTTGGGTACATTCATTCTTGGAAATCGCTTTAGCTATAAGATTCTTCTTCCAGCTTCGAATGGTCTTGTCCAAACATCAGGTAGACGGCCGGTACGACAAATAATGTGAATAAGGTGCCGATAGCAATACCGGTCGCGATGACCAGCCCCATATTGAAACGCGATACCGCGCCGGCCCCTGTCGCGAGTATCAATGGCAATACACCCAACACCATCGCCGCCGTCGTCATTAATATCGGGCGCAGACGTATGCTCGCGGCGGATTCTATCGCCGCGCGCTTGCTTAAACCCGCACGCTGTTTGTTGTTGGCGAATTCGACTATCAATATGCCGTGTTTGCTGATCAATCCCATCAACGTGACCAAGCCGACTTCGGTATAGATATTGAGTGTCGCATTGCCGATGCCTAAGGCAATGAAGATCAATGCGCCGGCGATAGACATCGGCACCGACACCAGGATGATCAAGGGGTCCTTGAAGCTTTCAAATTGCGCGGCCAGGGCGAGAAAAATGATGACCAGCGCAAACAGGAAGGTGAATGCGAAGCCGCTGGATTCCTTGACCAGTTGCCGTGATTGCCCGGAATAGTCGATAGCGTAGCCGGGCGGCAGTACCTGTTTTGCAAGCGCCTGCAACGATGCGATGGCGTCGCCCAGCGTAACGCCGGGGAAAGGCACGCCGGAAATGGTGGCGGCATTGAGCTGCTGGAAGTGGTTCAATGATTGCGGCACGGTTTTGGTGCTGATGGTCGCGATGGTGGACAGCGGCACCGCGGCGCCGTTCGCGGTGCGGATATGATAATCGCGCAATTGCCCGGCATTGAGCCTGGAGCTTTGCTGCACTTGCGGAATCACCTTGTAGGAGCGTCCCGCCAGGCTGAAATAATTGACATATCCGCCGCCCAGCATAGCGGCCAGCGAGGAGCCGACATCTTCCATCGTCAGGCCCAGCAGGGCGGCCTTGTTACGGTCTATATCCACCTGGGATTGCGGCTGGTCGTATTTCAGGTCGTTATCCATGAACATGAACATGCCGGACTTTTGCGCTTCCTGCATGAATTGTTGCGCTATCGTGTTGAGCTGCTCAAACGATTCGGTCGTGCCGATCACAAATTGCACCGGCAAGCCGTTACTGCCCGGTAGCGGAGGAGGCTGGAACGCGGCGACGCGAACGCCTGAGATTTTATCCAACTCCATCTGCAGGATAGGTTGCAGTTCAGATGCGCTCAGTTTGCGCTCATCCCAGGGTTTCAACACCATGCCGGCGATGGATTGCCCCGGCATATCGAGTTGGAAAACATGGTCGTTTTCAGGATGGGTAATAAATTTTTCAAAGACCTGGCGAGAATACAGCAAGCGTTGCTGTAAGGTCGCATCCGGGGCCGCCGTTGAGCTGGTGATGATGACGCCCTGGTCTTCCTGCGGAGCGAGCTCACTTTTGGCGCCGGCATAGAGAAAATAGATGCTGACCAGGATGATGCCGGCAAAAACGGCGGTGACGGGCAAATAGTCGAGCGTGCCGTGCAGGAGTCTTGAATAGCGTTGGTTCAGCCAGCTAAAGCATTGGTCGATGAAGTCAATAAAGCGCTCTTCCCAACCGTCGCGGTTGTGTCGGTGCGCCTTGAGCAAGCGGGAGCTCATCATCGGCGACAGCGTTAATGCGACAATGGCCGAAACCGTAACGGCGCCGACGACGGTAAAGGCGAACTCCGAGAACAGCGCGCCGGTGAGCCCGCCCTGGAAGCCTACCGGCACATAAACGGCTATCAGCACGATCGTCATCGCGATAATCGGCCCCGTCAATTCACGGGCGGCCAGCAATGCGGCGGGGATCGGTTCCATGCCGTCTTCGAGATGGCGGTTGACGTTTTCGACGACAATAATGGCGTCGTCGACGACGAGTCCGATGGACAGCACTAAGGCCAGCAGGGTTAGCAAATTGATCGAGAAACCGAACATCAGCATCATCGTGAAGGTGCCGATCAGCGACAACGGGATCGCTATCACAGGAATCAATACAGAGCGAGCCGAGCCGAGGAACAGGAATACCACCAGCGTGACGATCACTAACGCTTCAACCAGCGTATGAATCACTTCATGAATTGAGCTGTCGACGAATTTTGTCGAATCATAAACGATCTTGCCGTCAATGCCGTCCGGCAGTTGCGCCTGTATTTCGGGAAAAACATCGCGCACCCTGGCGATCACTTCGAGCAGGTTGGCGCTAGGGGCAATTTGCAAGCCGATATAGACGGCTTTGTCACCATCGAAAGCGACGCTGGACTCGTAATCGTCGGCGCCCAGCGTGACGTGGGCGACATCTTTTAAACGGATAATCGCGCCGTTCTGTTGACTGATAATCAGGTCCTTAAATTCTGCAACCGAATGCAGGCCGGTGGATGCGGTCAGGTTGACCTGCACCATTTGGCCTTTGGTCCTGCCTAGCCCCGCGATAAAGTCGTTTTTCGCCAGCGCGCTGCTGACGTCTGCGGCGGTCAGTGCGTAAGCCGCCAGTTTGCCGGGGTCCAGCCAGGCGCGTAGCGAAAAATTCTTGCTGCCTAACAATTCCGCGGTTTGTATACCCGCCACCGATTGTAGTTTGGGTTGCACCGTGCGTACCAGGTAGTCGGTAATATTATTGGCAGGCAAGGTTTCGCTGGAAAAACCGATATACATCGCATCGATGGTTTCGCCGATTTTGACGCTGATCATCGGTTGTTGCGATTCCGGCGGGAGCTGGTTGAGTATCGAGTTGACTTTGGCGTTAATTTCGGTTAGCGCCTTATTGGGGTCGAAGTTCAGGCGCAGGTTCGCGGTAATCGTACTGATGCCGCTTTGGCTGGTAGACGTAATGTAATCGATGCCGTTTGCCTGGGCGATGATGTTTTCCAGCGGCGTCGTAATAAAGCCGGCGATGATGTCGGGATCGGCGCCGTAATAGCTGGTGGCGACCGTCACGACGGCATTTTCAGTATGCGGGTACTGCAATACCGGCAAGCCGCTTAAGGAACGCAAGCCCAGCACCAGCAATATCATGCTGATGACGGTTGCCAGTACGGGGCGTCGAATAAAAATATCGGTTAAGTTCATGACGGCTTATTGGTCTATGGGTTGCGGAGCGGCGTCGTTGCTGGGTTGTACCGAATTGTCGATGATAATCGGTGTACCGTTGCGTAACTTGATCTGGCCGGAGGTCACCACGGTATCGCCTTCGTTGACGCCGCTGATGACGGCAATTTGATCGCCGCGCGTTTCGCCGGTGCTGACAAAGGCCTGCTTTGCGCTAAGCCTGGCTTGGCTTTTATCGCCGCCGCCCTGGTTAGCGACAAGGTACACGGTAGCGCCAAAGGGGTTAAAGCTGATCGCCGAGCGCGGCAACGTGACATGGCGTTGCGCGCTGCCGGTGACTATGCTGACCGTCGCATACATGCCGGGCAGTAATTGGTGTCCGGGGTTTTTCAGCGCGGCCCTGACCTGGACATTGCGCGTATCCAGCTCGACTTTAGGGTTGATAACGGTGATTTCGCCGGTAAAATCCCGGCCTGGATAGATGTCTGTCTTAATGCCGACGGTTTGGCCGGTTTTCAACACCGCCAGTGCCTGCTGCGGCAGGAAAAAATCGACGAACACAGTATCCAGCGCTTGTAGTGTCGTTATCGTCGTGCCGGCGTTGAGGTATTGGCCGGGGTCGACGGCGCGAATGCCCAGTCGGCCGGTAAACGGGGCGCGTATGGTTTTTTTGTTAACCAGCGCCTGCTGCTCGGCGACGTTCGCAACTGCGACGTCAAGATTGGCCTTGTCGGCATCCAGCGTCTGCCGGCTGACGGCATTGGCCCTGAATTGGGCTTCGCTACGCTGGTAAGTGATGCGGGCGAGTTCCGCTGTGGCGGTTAATGACTTTAATTTGGCGTTATCATTATCGGCGCGTAATTGCAGTAAAGGCGTATTGACGCTGACCTCATCGCCCTGCTTGAAATGAATCTCGCTGATGATGCCCGCCACCTCGGCGCTCAGTTCAACGCCGTGAACGGCGCGGATACTGCCGACCGCTTGCAGTTCCGGCAGCCATTCCTGGACGCTTGCCGCCATTGCCGAAACGGTTTGCGGTGGTTCGCCCTGGGCGGTCATGAATTGCTTGATCATGCGCCCCTTGAACTCGATGAAGCCGAAGACGGCGCCCAGCACCAAGCTGACGACGATGAGCATAATGAGCATACGCTTAGTCATTGATTTGTTTCCTGTTCAGGTATCCAAAGTTCATTATTAATAAGGCTGGGTTTACGCTCACCAAGCTATTTTTGCGGCAACGGTGTCGGCAAAGGGTTAATCAGGCAATGAATAAAACTGCACGGTTTTTGTTTATCTTTTTGGTCGGCGCGGAGCATGCCGGATAAATCACCGCGATTCCACCAACCCCCACCCAAAGCCTGGAATAACGCGGCGGTATCGGCCAGGCGCGCGGCCTGTGCTTTGATACGACCTATGCGCGCCTGCTGGTAATCGCGTTCCGCGTTAAGCAGCGATAAATAACTCACCGCGCCAACCTGGAATTGCCCGCGGCTCAGTTCCAGGCTTTCTTGCGCGGCTTTTTCCGCCGTATCCTGGGTTTTTAACGCGGCGGTATCGAATTCCAGCGCGCTCAGGGTATCCGCTACATCTTGGAAGGCTTGCAGGACCGTGCTTCGGTATTGCGCGGCCGCCTGCTCATAATTGGCGATTGCGGCGTATCTTTTGTGGGTGAAATCACCGCCGTGGAAAAGCGGTTGCATTAAATTGCCGCTAATACTCCAGACCTCGCTGCCGGGAATAAACAATTCACCGACTTTAGTAGCGATGCTGCCGATATTGCCGTTGATCGTAAAATCGGGAAACACGCTCGCGACGACCACGCCGATTTGCGCGCTGGCGGCGTGCAGAAGCGCCTCTTGCGCCCGAATGTCAGGGCGCTGCTCGACCAATTTGGACGGCAGGCTGAGCGGCAGTTTGTCCGGCAGTGAGAGATTGTCGAGATTGAACTGCGCGGTCAGGTCGGTACTCGGGAAATTACCGACTAACACGCTCAGGCTGTGGCGTGTTTGCGCCAGTTGCTTTTGTAAAGGCGGCAGGTTTGTGCGCGATTGTTCCAATGTCGATTGCTGGGCGAGCACCGCGGCTTTTGATGCGCCGCCCAGTTCGAATTGCTGCTTGATGACATCGAGCTGCTGAACCTGCGCGTCGATAATATCTTCAGTGGCCGCGATCTGCGCCCTGAGCGACGCCTCCTGTATCGCCGTCGTAACGATATTGCCCGCTAAGGTCAGGAAAGCGCCTTCAAGCTGGAATTTTTGATATTCGGCCTGTGCGGACAGGCCCTCGATTTGCCGGCGTATCGCACCGAAGACGTCCAATGTGTAGGATACCTTGACTGAAGCATTGTAAAGGCTGAATACCGAACCGCCTCCGTCAGGGTTGCCAAATTGCGCGCCTGAAACCAGTTGTTCGGTATCCGATGCTGACGCGTCGAGGGCCGGCAGCAGCGAGCCTTTCTTCGCTTCGGCTGTTTCCTGCGCCTGGATCAGCTTGGCCTGGGCGGATTGCAAGTCCGGGCTGTGTTTTATCGCCTGTGCAATCAAGGCGCTTAGCGGCCTGGAATGATACAGTGTCCACCATTGCCCCGGCAGCTCTTTACCCAGCACTAAAGCCTTTGCCGTTTCTTCTGATGGCTTATCGTCGGTATAGCGGCTTAGCTCGGGGGCGGCGGGACGGCTAAAGTCCGGTCCCAGTGTGCAGCCGGAAAACAGCATGACGCCGGTGATGACCAGCGCCGGCAGGCTGCGTTTAAAGGCAGGTGCAGTGATTGATTGACGATGTGTCATAGTGCTCGCTGTGCGCTGAATGATTTAAGGTTTTGCTGCGTTATAAGCCGTGGTAAACATCGAATAGCATAGATTGGGCCGTCAATGTTTTAAACCGTTGAGCAATAATCCGGTGATGTACGCAGCAATCACATCCGGATTGTCATGCTCCGGTTTCCTGCCCGGAAAATGTTTGTTCAAAGGTTGGTGGTCAATAAAATTTTTGACCAGGCTGATGATCGATGTGGCGACTAAATGGGCATCCTGTTGCGGAGCCAACTCATTAGCCAGTTGCATCAATGAGCAGAACTGGTTTTTAAAAACGCCTTGCGCGAGCATATGCATCCGTTCGGGATCGGCTTCCATGATCTCGCGTTGCATCAGGCGATGGAAATCGCGATCCTGCAGCATGACATCAAGCAATGAGCGAATAAAACGAGCCAGTTTTTCTTCGGCAGTGCCGCCTGATTCCCATACCTGCGCAAAAACCAGCTTCTTGCCTGAAAAAGCATAATGTATGGCATCGAGATAAAGCGTATTTTTATCGGGGAAGTGATGGTAAATCGCCGCGACGCTGATATTGATCGCAGTAGCCAATTGCCTCATCGATAAACCCGAATAGCCTTTTTCTGCGAACAAGGCGATCGCTTTGCTTAATATTTTTTCTTTTGGGCTCAACGTAGCGTCCTATCAAACGTTCGTTAGGTATACTACCAGTAAATATTATTACCGGCAATGGGTTTTAACATCAGCACTTCGGATACGGGTAGCGCAAAAGTTCCTGAATGCTTACCGATAGATTACAATAGTTGCTGCGGCTACATTCCAGCACAAGTCGATACCTGCTGTTATCCGTCCATGCGGATGCCAGTAAATTTATTGTTTTTAAAGAATCCATGCAGATGAAAAAATTAAAATGCGCCGTTATCGGCACAGGTTACCTGGGTAAATTTCATGCACAGAAATATGCAGGTTTAGCCGATTGCGAGCTGGTAGCCGTCGCCGATATTAATGAAGCTGCGGCATTAAGCGTTGCCGAAACGTACGGAGCCAAGGCGCTGACCGATTATCGCGAGCTGTTAAACGGCGCTGTCGATGCGGTCAGTATTGTGGTGCCGACCACGCTGCATCATCAGGTCGCCAGGGATTTCCTGAATGCCGGCGTCCATGTCCTGGTGGAAAAACCGATTACCGTCAGCGTTGCCGAAGCCGATGAGCTGATCGCTATTGCCAAAGCAAACAACCTTGTCTTACAGGTCGGCCATCTGGAGCGCTTTAACCCGGCCGTTTTGGGCCTGGACAAGGACGAAAAGCCGCTGTTTATCGAATCGCACCGCTTATCGCCGTTTAACCCGCGCGCCAATGATGTCAGCGTCGTGCTGGATTTAATGATCCATGACATCGATATTATCCTGGCCTTGGTCGATTCCGAAGTGGAACGCATCGACGCCAGCGGCACGGCCGTGTTAACGCAAGGCACCGACATCGCCAATGCCCGCTTGTTGTTTAAAAACGGCTGTGTCGCGAACGTCACCGCGAGCCGCATCAGTATGAAGCTGGAGCGCAAAATGCGCATGTTCAGGCCCAGTTCTTATGTATCCGTGGATTTCCAGAACCGCGTGTTGACCAAGCACCGCACAGGTGCCAAGGAAATGTTCCCCGGCATACCGGAAATAGAAACCGAGGAATCGGTGTTTGAAAGCGGCGATGCGTTGCTGGAGGAAATCAGGCATTTTGTTTTGTGTATCCAGGCAGGGACGAAGCCCTTGGTGTCAGGTGAAGCGGGGAGACGGGCTTTGGAGACGGCGATCAGGATTACGGAGTTGTTGGGGGAGGAATAGCCGCGATGAAGTGGATAAACCGCTCACTTCCTGCCAAAAAATAGGCCACTATACCAATGTATTTACAAAAACTTCGGGGGTATTATGTACACCGCAATTAAGGGCATTTATGACAACGGGCAAGTTATTTTAGAAGAAACGCCGCCTACGGCAGGAAAAATGAAAGTGTTAATTACCTTTCTCGAAGAAGAGGGAGTGGTGCAATCCGAACGGCAACTTGGCAGCCTATTGCGGCTGGGCGCTTTGCAAGGCAAAACTTACAATATACCTGACGACTTTAATGAGCCTTTGGATGATTTGAAAGAGTATATGGAATGAATTACCTGATAGATACGCAAATACTCATTTGGTATCAACTTAATAGCAATAAATTGGATATCAACGTTTACGCGTTACTGAAAAACAGGAAAAGCAGTATTTTTATCAGCCAGATTAGCCTGTTTGAAATAGCGATTAAACAAAAATTGAGCAGACTGCCTGAATTGGATTTATCCATAGCCATATTGGCTAACCTTATAGAGCAAGATGATTTTAACTTGCTTGTCTTGCAAACCAGGCATATCGAAGCCTACAGCCAAATCCCCCTGCAGCCTGATCATCGTGATCCATTTGATAGATTGTTATTGGCAAGCGCATTAAGCGAAAAGATGGCGATTATTTCAGCGGATGCCAGTTTTAAATGCTATGAGCCGCAGATTCAGTTAGTTGCTAATAGCTGACGTTTATTCTCATTTCCGTGCACATGCGCGTAAATGCAGATTTTTTAATAAATAGTAAATAGATAGAAGTACCGCGCAAGCGCGGCAATCAGGAAAAAAATATGATCCCAATGGTAAACCTTAAAGCCCAATACGCTGAAATCAAAGACGAAGTAGAACAAGGCTTGGCTGAAACGATAGCAAACTGCTCGTTCATTCTAGGCCCGAATGTGCAGGCTTTCGAGAAGGAAACGGCCGCTTATCTCGGTGTCAAGCATGCGATCGGCGTCGCTTCCGGTACCGATGCGCTGCATTTGGCGTTGTTGGCGGAAGGGATAGGGCAGGGCGATGAAATCATCACGACGGCGTTTACGTTTATTGCGACGGCGGAAGCGATTAAATACGTCGGGGCTATTCCGGTGTTTGTCGATATTGATCCGAAAACCTTCAATATTTCAGCGGAAGCGATAGAGAAAGCGATTACGCAGAAGACTAAGGCCGTGATGCCGGTGCATTTATTCGGCCAACCCGCCGATATGGGTAAAATCGTGAAGATTTGCGAGGCGCACAACCTGAAACTGATTGAAGATTGCTGCCAGTCGTTCGGTGCCAGCATCAACGGCAAACAAACCGGTGCGTTCGGCAATGCCGCAGGATTCAGTTTTTTCCCGAGCAAGAACCTCGGGGCTTTCGGCGATGGCGGCCTGGTCGTCACCGATTCGGATGAGACGGCGGCGAAGATCAGGCAATTACGCAATCACGGCTCGGATGTCCGCTATTATCATGAGGTCATCGGCTATAACAGCCGTCTCGATGAAATGCAGGCGGTGATTTTGCGGGCCAAATTAAAACGCATAGACCAGTACAACCAAGCCCGCCGCCGCGTCGCGCAGCTTTATTCGGGGCTGATGGCGGATTTACCGCTGTCCACGCCGTTTGAAGACGGATTGGGTGTGCATGTCTATCACCAATATACGCTGTTATCCGAGCGCCGCGATGAAATTTTAAAGGCGCTACAGGCGGAACACATCGGTTGCGCAGTGTATTATCCCGTGCCTTTGCACCAGCAAAATGTGTTTAAGCAGGAATGTGCGGGCTTGAGTTTGCCGGTCACGGAATCCGTTTCCGCCCATTGTTTTTCATTGCCGATTTGCCCGTTTTTATCGGATGACGATACCCGAAAAATTGTCGCAGTCATCCGGGGTGTATTGGCTTCGTCATGAGCAAGCTGGATACGGATTATTTTGCCCGTTATGTCAATACGCTGTTGCCGCAGTTTATGGTCATCGAACGCAGCCTATGAACAGCTCAAGCCTTTATTTGCGGGAACAAGACAAGCGGCAGTTCTGCAAATTACTGGCGAAATCCCTGCCCGGTGTAACGTCCAGGGCGTATGGCTCCCGCGTGAAGGGCGAGGCTCACGATACCAGCGACCTGGATGTCGTATTGCGCTCGCCCGACCTACAGCCGATTGCAATTGGCAGACTGGAAGATTTTCTGGACGCTTTACGCGAATCCAATATACCGATATTGATTGAAGCGAGAGATTGGGCAAGGTTGCCGGATGCCTTCCACGCTGAAATATTAAAGAACGATGTGGCGCTAGCCGAACAACAGCTTCCTGTTTTGCCTAACTGGCCTTGACTATGTCCCTGCACAAACCCTTAATGATAGCTTTCAGCGCCGGCGAAGCCTCCGGCGACCAGCATGCCGCCAATATGTTCCTGGAGATGAAAAAACATCGGCCTGATATTAAAGGCATCGGCATGGGTGCTGCAAAAATGGCGGAGGCCGGTATAGACATCCGCTATGATTCGGCTGCTATAGCCGTTATCGGCGTCGTCGAAATTATCAGGCATTACCGTGAAATTCGCCGCGCATTGACGTTGATGCAGCAGTTGCTAGTCGCCGAGAAACCCGATTTGCTGGTCTGTGTCGATTACAAGGAATTTAATTTCAAGCTGGCCGGTTTTGCGAAACGGCACGGCATTAAAGTGCTGTTTTATGTCAGCCCGCAGGTCTGGGCATGGCGGGCAGGGCGGGTTAAACAATACGGCAGGGTGATCGACATGATGGCGGTGATTTTCCCGTTTGAGACCGCTTATTACGAGGCCGAAAACGTGCCGGTGCGTTACGTGGGCCATCCTTCCGTCGATAAAGTCTATCCCCATTACAGTAAAGCTGAAGATTTGGCGCGCTTTGAACTGGATAGTCGGCACCCGGTCGTCGGCTTGCTGCCCGGCAGCCGCGTCAACGAAATTAAGCGCATGTTGCCCGTTATGTTGGCTGCTGCCGAAAAATTGCAGGCCGGATTACCGGGGCTTCAGTTTATCTTGCCGCAAGCGGCCTCGATTGCCGATGATTTGCTTGAAGCTTACTTGCAACAGGCAGCCGTTAAAATTACCGTCATTAAAAACCAGCCTTATGATGTCATGCAATGTTGTAATGCGGTGATGACGACTTCCGGGACTGCGACACTGGAAATTGCGTTACTAACCGTGCCTATGGTGATTGCGTACAAATTGGCGCCGATTACCTATCGGCTGGGACGCTGGCTGGTAAAAACACCGTTTATAGGCTTGCCGAATATCGTAGCGGGCAAAAGCATAGTCAAGGAATTCATCCAGCATGAAGCGACGGCTGAGAACCTGGCTGCCGAAGTGATGCATATTCTGGCGGATGACGCTTATGCGGACGACATGAAGGCAAATTTAAATCGGGTCAAATGTGCATTAGGGCATGGCGGCGCGTCAAAAAACATGGCGGAACTGGCTTTGGAATTGCTCTGCTGATGTCGGGGGACAGAGAAGGCACAGGAATTGTGATGCTTACGCCCAATTCCGCGCTACGCCCCGGCTCCGGCGCAAAATTACGCAAATACGATGTTGAATTGCGGATGTTTTCATCGAGCAGGTTCTTGCCGTTCGCAAACAGCATGACCTCGGCTTTGCCCAAATTGGCCAGACGGTACTGCGCGCCCAGGTTCAGCAACAGATAAGCTGGTGTATTTGATTCATTATCACCGGCATAGGTTTGCGCTTCGCCGCGCGTTAAACGGATATTACCGCTCCAGTCGTTCTTTTCGTGTGTGATTTGCAGGCCATAACGTAGCGGCGGCATGCGCGGGGCATTGCCGCCATTGCTGAATTCGCCGCGTGTGTAATCGCCGAACAGGGTCAAATCGACCTGTCCGTAATGGTTTTCTATCAGCGGGAAGGTCAATTGCGCTTCAAAGCCTTTGAAGGTAGCGTCGGTCTGGCGGCTTTCGAGTATCGGCAAACAGGCGGCGCTACTGCATGTCGCTTCGAAAGTTTCGGTGTCTTCATTAAATACCGAGCTGCTGCGCTGCTGGTAAATATAATCGCCGACCCAGTTGTGGAACAGGTTTAATTAGGCGGTCATCCAGTCCGATGTGTAGCGGTAGCCCAGGTCCAGGTTATTGGACAGTTCTTCTTTAAGATCGGCATTACCCAACTCGTAACTGCGCGTAGCCTCATGCACGCCGTCGGATAATAATTCCTGTACTTGCGGTGCCCGTTCGGAGTGCGTCATCGATAGGCTTAGTTGGTGCCGGTCGGTGATGTCCCAGAGTGCCGAAGCCGAGCCGCTGAGCGGGGTATATGAAAAATTACTGTGGTTTTCCGGGGCGATCGTCATCGATTCGCCGCGCATGCCCAATTCGTAAGTGACGCTATCGAAGTCCAGCGATTCGACCAGGAATACGCCGTAAGAGTCGATGTCCGAGCGCGGAACAACGGCTTCTTCGCCGAGCGCCGCAAATTGGCTGTTTACAGATTGAAAGCCGAGCACGCCGTCCAGCAGGCCCAGCAGCGGTTCATGTTCCAGTTCCACGCGGTTTTCAAAGGATTCGTTGAGGAATGTTGTGGGATGTCGTAGTTATTATTCAACTGGTTGATCGCTGCGCCGGCCATGCCGGAGTCGCCTATCAAAGACATCCCCGCCGAAGCGCCTTCGCTACGGCCGCTGCTGTTATTGATGACGCCGTCGGAGTTATCCAGCACAGCGACGCCGGCAAGGCTGCTGTCGGTAGAGCGGGCAGCCGTTTCGTCTATGGCCTTGCCGCCGATTGCGCCGCTGCCGTACACAAGGTTGACGGCCCGCGCAGCACTTCTATCCGCTCGACCAGGATAGGCTCGACGCTGTTGGCATGGTCGGGGCTTAAATTGGACGCATCATTATTGCCGAGGCCGTTTTGCATCACGCGCACGCGCGGTCCCGATTACCCGCGAATTACAGGTGTGCCGACGCCGGCGCCGAACGATTGGCAGGTAATGCCGAGTTCATTCTTCAGCGTTTCGCCGATGGTTTGGCCGATTTTTGTACGCAAGGCTTCTTCAGATAAGACCGTGACGGGACGCGCCGATTTTGAGCCGGTTTTTTCAAATGGAGACATCCGATATGACAGGTCAGATTTACCCCGTAGGCGGTGTCCCGGAAAACCCGGCCATTCAAACAAACTGCCGCACCGAAACTCAGCTTTTTTTGATTTTTTTAAAAGAGAGGATTTCGTGCGGGCTATTGGGATGGAAAAATAACAGCAATCGGGGGTTTACTTT
>Ga0172373_10000998_pt1 | contig 46150 bp, 42 predicted proteins | sample Lak10m_2_FD_114546 | JGI IMG/M metagenome (GOLD analysis project Ga0172373, IMG submission 114546) | Freshwater microbial communities from Kabuno Bay, South-Kivu, Congo - kab_092012_10m | ecosystem: Environmental > Aquatic > Freshwater > Lake | place: Democratic Republic of the Congo... | reverse complement strand
GATGCTCTGCCAAGTGGCTACAGGTGTAATTCACTGGGGTACTTATCAGGTATTCGATGTATTGGCGTTTGGTTATCATCCCTCTACAATACCAGCAAATTTACTCTCAAGCGAAAGTCCTGTTCCCATTACAATAGCGGTGTGATGAAAAGCCCTATGCCCTCGTGTATTTCCCCCCTTGCCCCATGTATGGGGATAAGGGGATGGGGGCTTACAAGGGTAGGTTTTTTAAGAACCTCACCCCCGACCCCTCTCCAACACGCGGAGTACCGCTTTGGAGAGGGGGGTAAGACGGTCTGACTCCCTTCGCCATGAGGGAGAAGGGCTGGGGATGAGGGTTGCCTTACTCCCCCTCGCTGTTACTACGGAGAGGGGGCTGGGGGGTGAGGTTTTAGGTTGAGGGTTGTCCCGCAAAAAACCTACCCTTGAAAGGGATAGGGGACTCTGACAAGGGTAGGGGATGAGGGTTCTAGCTCAATACACGGGAGGTTCGAACGTGGCGAAATTATCCATAGACGTGCAGGCGATGGTTCCATTTTTGACCGGATTGTTGAACACCCCCAGCCCCACCGGCTACCATGCCGAAGCGGTGGCCTATACCGAGAAGGCTTTCCGCGCCCTCAAAGTCCCCGGCCTGAAGCTGTCGCGCACCACCAAAGGGGCGCTGCTAGGCGTGTGGAAGGGCGAGGCCAAGAGCGCCCCGCGTGGCGTGACCGCCCATGTGGACACGCTGGGGCTGATGGTGCGCGAGATCAAAGCTGGCGGGCGGTTGAGAGTGTCTCCGTTGGGCGGCATCATGTGGGGCGGAATCGAAATGGAAGGCGTGACGGTGCGGACGTTCGATGACCGCTGCTACCGGGGGACAGTCGTCCCCGTCAACCCTAGCACGCACGTCAACCGCGACATTGCCACCAGCCCGCGCAACGCCGACACGATGGAAATCCGACTGGATGCGCGCACCCGCAGCGCCACCGAAACCCGCGCCCTCGGCATCGAGGTGGGCGATTTCGTGTTCGTGGACTCGCGGGTGGAAGTGGGTGAGGCGGGGTTCATTCGCGGGCGGCATCTGGACGACAAAGCCTCCGTCGCTTGCATCTACGGGGCGCTGCAAGCCATGCGTGATGCCGATGTGAAACCCGCGCAGGATACCGCTTTCCTGATCGCCAACTATGAAGAAGTCGGGCATGGCGGGTCGTCGGGGTGGCCGTTTGAATTGTCGGAACTGGTGGCGGTGGATATGGCGGCCATCGGCTTCGAGCAGAACTCGGACGAGTATTCGGTCAGCATTTGCGTGAAGGACGGCGGTGGCCCGTATCATTTCGACCTGACGCAAAAACTGCGGCGGTTGGCGACGGCGCACGACATCGCCTACAAGCCCGATATTTACGTGTACTACTCGTCGGACGGTACGGCCTACTGGCGCTCCGGCGGGGACGCGCAGGTGGCACTGATCGGCCCCGGCGTGGATTGCTCCCACGCTTACGAGCGCACCCATCAGGACGCGCTGCGCGACACGGCGCACCTGATCGCCCGTTACCTGATGGACGACGGAAAATAGGCGATGACGACCCGTATGCCGTCCATCGAAACCGAACGCTTGCTCATCCGCGAACTGGCGGTGGACGATCTGGACGCGGTGCATCACGTCTTGAACGAGTCCTTTGGCGACGAACCGCTGGAACAGCGCCGAACGTGGCTGCAATGGACGGTGCTGAACTACGAATGCTTGGGGCGGTTGTATCAGCCGCCCTACGGCGACCGGGCGGTGGTTCGCAAAGTGGACGGCGTGCTGGTGGGGACGGTGGGCTTCGTGCCGAGCTACGCGCCGGTTGGCTTGCTGCCGTCCTTTACGACGGGCACACCCGCCGATGCGCTGCATCAGCCGGCGTTCGGGATGTTCTGGGCGGTGGGGGCGGCCTATCGCGGGCAGGGCTATGCCAGCGAAGCAGCGCGGGCGATGGTGGAGTACGCCTTTACGCACCTGCGCCTGAAGCGCATCGTCGCCACCACCGAACACGACAACGCCGCTTCGATGGCGGTCATGCGCCACATCGGGATGCGCGTGGAGCGTAACACGCACGCCGCCCCGCCCTACTTTCAGGTGATGGGCTGGCTGGAGAATCCAGTGACATTGATCTAATACCATCCTGCGTGTTCAGGGTTACAATGGGGGGCGTGTGTCTCCTACATCGCAGAAGGGGATTGAACAATGCTGCTGGCGATTGATATTGGCAACACCAACATCCATTTCGGGCTGTGGCGCAACGATTCGTGGCAGTTCGCATGGCGGGCGCGTACCGTGCCGGACAAGATGCCGGACGAGTACGGCGGCTTGCTGCGTACCTTCCTCAACAGCGCCGATCTAGGGTTCAAGGTCATCACGGGCGTGGTGATTAGTAGCGTGGTGCCGCCCCTCACTTCGACCTTCGTGGAACTGGTGCAAAAGTATATCGGCTTCGAGCCGCTGGTCGTCACCAACCGTACCAAAACCGGCGTGCGCCTCGCCATTGACCAGCCAGAACAGGCCGGCGCGGATCGCATCGTGAACGCGGCGGCGGTGGTCAAACTCTACGGCGGGCCGGCCATCGTGATTGACTTCGGCACCGCTACCACCTTCGACGTGGTTTCGCGGGATGGCGCGTACTGCGGCGGCGCGATTTCGCCCGGTATTGGCGTGGCGCATGATGCCATCGTTAGCCGCACCGCCCGCCTGCACAAGGTTGACCTTGTGCCGCCGCCCAATCCCATCGGCGGGAATACCATTCACGCCATGCAGTCCGGCATCTTCTGGGGCTATGTTGGCCTTGTGGAAGGGCTGGTGACGCGCATCAAAGCCGCCATGAATGAGCCTGATGTGAAGGTGATCGCCACCGGCGGACTCGCGCCGCTGTTCAACCGTCACACCACCCTGATTGACCGCATCGCGCCCGAACTTACGCTGGATGGCCTGCGCATCATTTATGATATGAACCTCAATAACGAAGCGGGTGAAAGCCCCTCCGGGAAGGACTAAAGAACATGGCTCGTTTTGATCGTTTGACCGTGTATCAAACCTTGATTGGCGATGGGATGCTGCCGCTGCTGTACCATCCTGACGCGGCGCTGGTGCGGAAAGTGGCGGCGGCGCTGGCTGCTGGCGGCGGGCGGATGCTGGAATTTACCAATCGTGGCGATTTTGCCATCGAAGTGTTCTCCGAAGTGGCGAAGGCCGCCAGCGCCGAGTTCCCCGATCTGGTGCTGGGCGCAGGCACGATTGACGACGCGGCGACGGCGGCGCTGTACATCGCGCACGGGGCGAACTTCATCGTGGGGCCGAACTTCAATGTGGAGGTTGCGCGGCTGTGCAACCGCCGCAAGATCGCCTATCTTCCCGGCGTGGGCAGCGTGACCGAAATCGCCAATGCCGAGGAATACGGCGCGGAAATCGTGAAGATGTTCCCGGCGGAAACGCTCGGCGGGCCGGATTTTGTGAAAGCCGTGCTAGGCCCGCGCCCCTGGACGCGCATCATGCCGACGGGCGGCGTTAGCCCGGACGAGGCCAACCTGCGGGCGTGGTTCGGTGCGGGCGTGGCGGCGGTGGGCATGGGCAGCAAGCTGATTGCGGCGCAAGTTCTCAAGTCCGGCGATTTCGCGTCGCTGACCGAGAATACCCGTGCGACGTTGGCGCTCATTCAGTCCATTCGCACCAAGAAGTGAGGCCGAATGGCAAAGTGTTAACCACATTTTCTGTAATGTCGGGTTATAATTCAAGGTGAGTATGTTAATCATTCACTGAGGGATTGAATGCTATGACGCAGATGGGAAGCCCGCGTGCATCCGGCGGGAAAACGTATGAGATGCTCTGGGACTGCAAGTTTTGTGGCACCAAGAAACTGCTCGGTAAGACGCATCGTTTCTGTCCGAACTGCGGCGCACAACAGGACGCCGCCGCCCGCTATTTCCCCGCTGAAACGGAAAAAGTCGCGGTGGAAGATCATGTGTATGTCGGCGCAGATCGCATCTGCAAAGCCTGCAACACGCTCACTTCTGCCAAAGCGGAATTTTGCGGCAACTGCGGTTCGCCAATGGCGGAAACCGCGCAGGTGCAGGCCGGCCGCGAACGGCTGGAAGGCGCGGAGGGCTTCGGCACCGAGGATTTGAAGCAAACACAGGCCGCCGCTGCGGCTGCGGCGGCCAAACCCGTCGTCCAGAAAAAGGGCGGCATTCCTTGGGGCAAGGTGCTGCTGATCGGCATCCCGCTGCTGGTGATCGTCGCCATCTTCATCCTGACGCGCACCACCACCACGAACGCTGTGGTGACGAGCTTCCGCTGGGAGCGCGGTATCGAGGTGCAGAAGTATTCGCCTGTCCCCGGCAGCGGCAGTTGCCCCGCCCCCATCGGAGCGTACAGCGTGGATCGGCGCTACGAGCAGGTGGGTACGGATCGTGTGGCGGATGGCGAAACCTGCACAACGGTGCAGAAGGATCAGGGCGATGGCACGTTCCGCGAAGAAGAACGCTGCGAAACCAAGTACCGCGACGAGCCGGTGTATGGCTACCGTTGCTACTACCTGACCAATCAGTGGATATTTGACCGTACCCTGACGACGGCAGGCACACGCGAGGATGAGCTGGTGTGGTCAACCGAAGTTCTCAATACGGGCGACTGTTTGGGCTGCGAACGGGAAGGCACGCGCAGCGAACAATATCTGGTGGCGTTCAAAGCGGGCGAAAAGACGTTTGAATGCCCATTCCCGCTTCAGGACTGGCAGACGATGCCGCTGGAGAAGGGGTTCACGCTGGAAATCGGTCAGTTCACCGGCGCGATTAACTGCGACACCTTGAAGCCCGTGAGCTAAACTGCGGGCGTCTGTGTTTGTGAGATCGGGGACGCGGTACAAGCCGCGTCCCTTTGCATTCCCCCTGATACGCAGAACTAAAGTTGACTTGACGTAATATCCGTAACACTGTTGAATAGAAGCTAGATATACCCCCACGAAAGGAAATCTCAATGAACTTGAGACATCAACGCATCTGGATAACCCTTTGGCTAGGGTTGCTGCTCGGCCTCTTGCCGGGTGCTGTGCAGGGCGCGAACCGCCCGCCCGCCTACCTGACGCTCGATGGCGACCTGTACCAGTGGTCGCCCGGTGAGGCCGCGCCGCAGCCGGTGACGGCCTGCCCGATGAACGGTCAGAAAATCCTGACGCTGGCTCTTTCGCCGGATGGGACGCATCTGGCGCTGAACGTGATCTCGCCGGACATCTTCTACGGCGGCTATGCCCCCAGCCCGACGGGCAACTTGTGGGTGTGCGATCTGGTGCAGGGGACAGTGATCGCCCTGACCGACATTGATCCGGTGCGGCAGATGATCTCGTTCCGGGGCGTATGGTCGCCGGACGGGACGCTGCTGGCGTGGGGGGCGATCAATGCCGACTATCGCAGCACCGCGCTGCTCACCTACGATGTGAACAGCGCCGCCACCCGCCCGATTGTGGCGAACACGCCGTTGAGCTATGGCTGCGGCGTGGGGCCGTACCCGCCCGTGATTGCATGGAACGAAACCGGAATCGCCGTCGCCACGTTCACCGGCGAGGCCAAAGACCCTTGCACCGCGCAGTCCGTCGGCGTTCGCGTGTATGCGGCGGATGGCAGCCCCATCGCTGACCTGAAGGCCGCTGGCGCAGGCAGCGAACCGATTGAGCAGGTGGTATGGGACTCCGAAGCGCAGGATCGGTTGATCTTCCGCTTGGTGGGCAGTGAAAAATGGCAGACGATCACGCTGGACGGCACAGTGACAGCCACGCACAGCACCTTGCAGCAGACCGCACCCGGCGGCGGGGCTGTGACGTGGGTCGGCACGGGCGAAGGCTGGTTCCACCCGCGCCTCGCGCTGTCCGGCCTGCCGTCCGATCAGGTGCTCGAAACTTCCGAGGACGCGCAACGGGTGGAAGTGGCGTTCGCACCGGATGGCAGCGGGGCGCTGTTCGCCTTCCAAACGGCGGTCTACGCGGCGGAAAAGGGCAACCTGCTGCTCGTGGTTCCGCCGCAACAGGATGTGCCGTTCATCTTCCCCATCCTGAGCTGGGGTACGCCCGCGCAATACCACTTGGTTGACCCGCCCGCCCCGACCTGTCCGGCGGTGGACGCGCTGTATTACCCGGACAGTGTGGCACAGGTCATCCCCGGCACAGGCGACAATAACCAGCGCGATTTCCCGCTGCGGAGCGCCGCCAAAGTGGGCGTCATCCCCGAAGGGGCGCTGGCGGAGTCGGTGTTGTATAACGCGATCTGTTCCGGCGGCATCCGCTGGCGTTCTGTGGCCTATCAGGGGCAGGTGGGTTGGACAGCCGAGGCGCAGGACGACACGTACTTCCTGCAAGTGCCGCCGGGGTAGGAAACCTCGCTGAGTCCCCTATCCCCGTACATGGGGCAAGCGGGGGAAGGTGGCAAGAATGTGCATCTTCGTGGGGGCACAGCGCAAGCTGTGTCCACTTGCGCCAACGCTACATGAGGCAAGGGGGGGAGATATACACGGGTAGGTTTTTTAAGAACCTCACCCCCGTCCCCTCTCCAACACGCGGAGTACCGCTTTGGAGAGGGGTGAAAAACGCACCTGTTGGTCTTACTCCCCTTCGCCATGACGCACAGCGGAAGGGGGCGGGGGGTGAGGGTTATCCAACGAAAAACCTACCCTTGAAAGAGGGGGGGGGGAGATATACACCGGAATAATCCCTCTCTATGTATGGGTTGAGGGGCTAGGGGTGGGGATTCTTATAGATACCGCAGCATGCTGTCGGGGTACTTGCGGCGCAGGCGGTGGTAGGCCATCGTCAGCGGCAGCAGGATCGCCAGCCCCGCCAGATATTCGAGCAGGCCACGCGCCAGTGAGTAGTGATAGAGGAAGGTGGTCGGCACAACGCGGCTAATGATGCCGTAGACCACGAGATGCGCGATATAGAAGAACAGCGACGTTTGCCCCAGCAGTACCAACCAGCGCCCCGCTCGCAGGGGTTCAATGAACGACTGCAACCTGTGGAGCGCCACCAGCATCAAAATACCCAGTGCGAGATTGAACAGCAAAAAGCTGCTATCTGGCGGTTGCTTGTTCATGATGAAAAAATAAGGCCACGCCTGCCCGCTGCGAAACGGCAAAAACTCACCATAACCACCGTTCAACCGCACCACAAACCACGCAACCAGAACAGCCCCCGCCACCCACAACCACTGTACCGAAATCGTCAGCCGCTTTTGCACCAGCAGCCGCCCCACCACATACCCGCATAGCACAATGCTCAAACGGCTGAGTAGCGGGAACTCCACTGCAAAGGTAAAGCTACGGTAATAGGCCAGCAGAATCGTGCCGATGGCCGTCAGCGGGTAGTCGGGGTTATAAGCGCCCATCGTCACCACCAGCAGCGGATACAGCACGAACAGCGCCACGCCCAGTAGCGCAATCCAGCGCGTCGGCCAGCGGCGCACCGCCATCAAAACGACCAGCGCGAAGGCGATGCTGGTGAGGACATCTACGGTGACGGGCTGCGGCCACGTCACCGTCGAAACAGTCATATCAATCACGACCAGCAGCAGCGCCCGCACCAGAAAATAACGGGTGATCGAACGTTCACTCTGCCCGCGCTGGCGGCGGTTGGCTTCGTACAGCGCCACGCTCAGGCCGGCCAGCACGAAAAACACGCCGGATGCCACATTCGTCAGCAAACCGATGATGATGTGAATGGGCGAACTCATGAACGGCAGCACACCCCCGTAGCCTTCCGCCAGAATCGGGCTGTGCGCCATAAAGAAGGCATGATCGAGCGCCATGAGCAGCAGCGCCAAACCGCGCAGCAGGTCAATCAGCACCACACGTTGCGAACGCGCAACCGTTTTTTCGGGGGGGATTGTGAGGGTCATAGCAGCGGTAGAGTGCAATGTTCTCGCCATACCAACAAATCCAACACTTCTTGAGATAACGGCTATAATCCATACGGTAACGCATCGTAGCTTGCAAACCCCTTGCAACGATAAACTTAACAATTCGGACGGGTTTCTCACATCGAAACGTTTCCATATGGTATCGCAGGTGTATTTAGTAGTCTGTATGAACTAAGGAGTAATGGCATGATTGTGGATTTCACACCGGTCAACGACGGCGGCATCAAGTTAGCGGATTTCGCGCAACAGTTCAGCGTGGCTGGCTTGCGGGCAGCGACCAACGCTTCGGTGGATGCGTGGGTGGATGTCGTCAACGACCTGACTGACGCGCAGGTGGCGTTTGAGCCGAACGACCCGAACGCGCACGACACCGCCGCCAAAGCCGGCGAGGAGAACATCGGCTGGAGCGTGGCACATCTGGTACTGCACGTCACCGCCAGCTGCGAAGAATGGGCGACCTTTAGCTCCATCCTCGCACGCGGCATCCCGTATCCGGCAGAACCGCGCCTCCGCTACGAACCGGAATGGAAAACCTTCACCACGATGGCACAGTGTTTGCAGCGCCTTGAAGAAAGCCGCCGGATGCGCCTCGCCTATCTGGATGCGTGGCCGGACGAACCGAACCTGACCGTCAAACGCGAAATTTCGGAACGCTTTGTGGAGCGCATTGGCGAGGTGAACGCGCTCACTGCGTATCTAGTCGGGCTGAAGCATGAAGTTGACCATTTCGAGCAGGTGCGGGAAGCGGCGCGGCAGGCGCGGGAAGCCTTCGGCGTGGGGTAATCCCGCCCGCACAGGCAATTGCAAACCTCATACGCATCTACTACACTTAACGGCGGCGCAGCATTTCATCTGCGCCGCTGTGTTTCCCCGTTAGAACGACCCATTCGAGAGGCTGCACCATGAGCAACGTCCGCATCGTTCCACGCCTTCCCAAAGGTATGCGCGACTTTCTGCCCGCCGATATGCTCAAACGCGAGTACGTCTTTAACATCGTGCGCGAGGTGTTCCATTTGTACGGCTTCGAGCCGCTGCAAACGCCCGTGCTGGAACTGAAAGAGACGCTCATGGGCAAGTACGGCGAGGAAGCCGAAAAGCTCATCTACCACGCGCAGCACCCGAACGGCAAAGAAGAAGTTGCCCTGCGTTACGACCTGACCGTGCCGCTGGCGCGGGTGGTGGCACAGTACGAGAACGAGATCAAACTGCCGTTCAAACGCTACCAGTTGTCCCCGGTGTGGCGTGCCGAACGTCCGCAGCGCGGGCGCTACCGCGAGTTCTACCAGTGCGACGCGGATATTGTGGGCGTCGCCAGCATGAGCGCCGATGCCGAAACCATCTCGCTGGTGGTAACGGCGCTGCGGCGACTGGGCTTCACCCAGTTCAACGTGAAGATCAACAACCGCAAGCTGCTGGCAGGCATGGGAACTTACGCCGGTGTGCCGGACTCGCAGTTGGGCGACCTGTACCGCAGCGTGGATAAGTTCGACAAAATTGGCGCTTCCGGTGTCGAGAAAGAACTGATCGAGCGCGGCCTGCCCCCCGATGCTGTCGGGCGTATGATAAACCTGATTCAGTCCAGCCGCCCCGGTGTGGCGAACCTCGATTATGTGGACGAGATTATGGGCAGCATCCCCGCCGCCGCCGAAGGCTTGCGCGAACTGCGCGAACTGGCGACCCATCTGGACGCGGTGAACGTCCCCACCGAGTTCTACAACTTCGATTTCACGATGGTGCGCGGCCTCGGCTACTACACAGGGCCAATCTTCGAGACGGTCATCACCGAGCCGAATCTGGGCAGCGTGACCGGCGGCGGGCGCTATGATGATCTGGTCGGCCTGTTCCGCAAAGACAGCCTGCCCACTGTCGGCACGTCGCTGGGCATCGAGCGCATCATTGACCTGCTCGGCATCCTCAACCTGTATCCGGCGCACATCGTCGGCACGGTGGTCGAAACGCTGGTGACGGTCTTCAACGAGGAGACGCGCTCCGCTTCGGCGCGGTTGGCCGCTGATTTGCGTGAGGCGAACATCAAAACTGAACTGGTGCTGCAAGACCAGAAGTTAGGCAAACAGTTCGAGTATGCCAACAAGAAGGGCATCCCGCTGGTGGCGGTCATGGGGCCGGAAGAAGCCGCGCAGGGCGTGGTGAAGATCAAGCGCATGAGCGACGGCGTAGAACGCACCGTCCCCCGTGCCGAGGCTGCCAGCACCATCCGCGAACTGCTGCCCGACTAGCACACGCTGCGGAGGCCATCATGATCTATCATATCGCGCAACTCAATGTGGCTACCATGCTCGACCACATGGATAGCCCGCGCATGGCTGGCGTGGTCGCTATGATGGAAGCTGTCAACCGCCAGAGCGAACAAGCCCCCGGGTTCGTGTGGCGCATGGATGAGAGCCAAGAGCCGTATATCGGCGTTGTCCCGCCCGTGTTCCCCGATCCGCTGATGTTCGTCAACATGAGCATCTGGGAGAGTGTGGACGCGCTGTTCCAGTACACCTATTTCAACCTGCACGGCGAAGCGTTCCGGCGGCGTACCGAATGGTTCGCCCGTTCCACGCAGCCCGGTACCGTGCTGTGGTGGGTTCCCGCAGGCCATCGCCCCACCGTGCCGGAAGCCAAAGAACGGCTCGATCATTTGCGCGAACACGGGGCAACCCCGTTCGCGTTTACCTTCAAGCGGCGCTTCACAGCGGCTGAGGCGGCGCAAGCAGCAGGAGCATGAGCAGCATGAGCCAGATTATCACGATGGGCGGCGGCGGTTTTGGGATGGAGCCAGACAATCTGGCGCTGGATCGCTATATCATCCAGCAAACAGGCCTAGACCACCCGCGTGTGTGCTTTCTGCCGCAGGCCAGCGGCGAGAGCCTCGAATATGTGGTGAACTTCTACCGCGCTTACAACCAGCTTGGTTGCCGCGCCAGCCACCTCTCCCTATTCAGCCCGCCGACGGCTGATCTCGAAAGTTTCCTGATGGAACAGGACGTGATTCATGTGGGCGGCGGCAACACCAAGTCCATGCTGGCGCTGTGGCGCGAGTGGGGCGTGGACGCAATTCTGCGGAAGGCGCTGGATGCGGGGCGCATCCTGAGTGGCATGAGCGCCGGTTGCATCTGCTGGTTCGAGTACGGCCTGACCGACTCGATTCCGGGGCCGCTGACCGCTTTGCCGTGTCTGGGCATTCTGAAGGGCAGCGCCACCCCGCACTACGATGGCGAAGCCAACCGTCGCCCCACCTATCAAGCGCGGATTGGCGGCGGCGAAATGCCGGACGGGGTGGCCTATGACGACGGCGCGGCGGGGCATTACCGCGACGGGCAACTGGTAGAAGTGGTCAGCTCGCGCCCGCAAGCCAAAGGCTACCGCATCCAGCGCACGGCGAACGGGGTGGAAGAAATCGCCCTGCCCACGCGCTACCTGCTGGAAAGCTAACGGCACAATCGGCGCTGCGTTTGGTAAAATAGTTAGTAACTTTACGGATATGCCAACCGTTCAATGACAGAATGGACAGTTCCCATGACCAACGCTTCGATTTTTCCCCGTTCCAGCGGTGTGCTGCTGCACCCCACCTCGCTCCCCGGACGCTACGGCGTGGGCGATCTGGGCGAATGGGCCTATCACTTTGTGGATTGGCTGGAAGCCGCCGGACAAAGCATCTGGCAGGTACTCCCCCTAGGGCCGACCAGCTACGGCGACTCGCCTTATCAATCGCTCTCGACCTTCGCCGGAAACCCGCTGCTCATCAGCTTTGATCGGCTGGCGCAGGATGGCTGGCTGACGGCTGGCGAACTGGCCGCCGTGCCCAACTTCCCCGTTCACAGCGTAGACTTCGGGAACGTCATCACCTACCACAACACGCTGCTGGCGAAAGCCTATGTTCGTTTCGCCGCCAGCGCAACCGCCGCGCAAAAATCCGCCTTCGACGAGTGGTGCGCCGGACAGAGCTACTGGTTGGACGATTTTGCCCTGTTCGCCGCGCTCAAAGCCGCCAACGGCGGCAAGGCATGGGTGGAATGGCCGAAGGGCTTGGCGCTGCGCGAGGCGGCGGCGCTGGCGGCAGCGCGTGTAACCTACGCCGACGCAGTAGCCGAGCAAAAGTTCAAGCAATGGTTGTTCTTCACTCAATGGCTGGAACTGAAATCGTATGCCGGCAGCAAGGGCATCCGCATGGTGGGCGATATTCCGATCTTCGTGGCACACGACAGCGCCGACGTGTGGGCGAACCGCGACGGCTACTTCCTCGATGACGCGGGCAACCCGACGGTCATCGCCGGTGTGCCGCCTGACTACTTCAGCCCCACCGGACAGCGTTGGGGCAACCCGCTGTACCGCTGGGAACAGATGAAGCAGGACGGCTACAAGTGGTGGCTGAACCGCATCAAGGCCACCCTCGCTGTTGTGGACATCGTGCGCGTGGATCACTTCCGGGGCTTTGAAGCCTACTGGGAAGTGCCGGCCACCGAAAAGACCGCCGAGAAAGGCCAGTGGGTGCCGGGGCCGGGCTTTGACTTTTTCAATGTGGTGGTCGAAAAACTCGGTGATCTGCCGATTATCGCGGAAGATTTGGGCTTAATCACCGAAGGCGTGATCGCCCTGCGCGACGGGCTGGGGCTGCCGGGGATGAAAATCCTGCAATTCGCGTTCGGCGGCGCAGGCGGCGAAAACAGCTTCCTGCCGCACAATTACACCCCGAACTGCGTGGTCTATACCGGCACGCACGACAACAATACCACCCTCGGTTGGTGGATGAGTGGCGAGGCCGACGACGACATTCGCAGCTACCTGCCGCAGTACATGGGGCGCGATGTGCAGGAAATCCACTGGGATTTGACGCGCATGGGCATGGCCTCTGTCGCGCACACCTTCGTTGTGCCGATGCAGGATGTCCTCGGCTTCGGAGCGGACACCCGCATGAACACGCCGGGGCGCGAGTCCGGCAACTGGGGTTGGCGCTTCACCGCCGAATGGCTGAACCACCCCGCCCACGAACGACTGGCCTATCTGACCAAGCTGTACGGGCGCTGGCCTAAAGCCGAAGTCACCGAAGCTGAATAAGTTCCGTGCCGCCGCTTGACCTCACGATAGACGCGCCGCGTTCCCCCCCCACCCGCACAGGGCTGGCGGGGAGCGCGGCGATCATTCCCACAAGGATAACCGATGAATGCTCACCCCCCCCAATGGACAGCCGGTCTGCACCACGACGGTTCGGCGCTGTACGTCTCCAAACCGCTGCCCGCGCTGGGCGATACCGTGCAAATCCGGTTGCGCGTGCCAGCCAATGCGCCCATTGTGCGCATCGTGTTGCGTTCCGCGCCGGACGGCGAGCAGCACCTAGAGCCGATGCGCGAAGAACGGCGGGACGCGGCCTGCGCGTGGTGGGTGGCGGATCTGCCCGTGACCATGCCCACGCTCACCTACCGCTTTTTCATCGTCAGCGCCGAAGAAGGCTGGTGGCTGAACGCACAGGGAGTCAGCCGCGCCGACAGCCCCGACAGCGGCGACTTCAAGCTGATCGCGGATTTTGAAGCGCCCGACTGGTTGGAGGATGCCGTCTTTTACCAGATTTTCCCGGATCGCTTCTACAACGGCGACCCGACCAACGATGTGCCGGAGGGCGCGTGGGAGCGTTCCGGCTTTCGCACGCAGCGCCGCGCATGGGGGCTGCCGCCGCTGGCATGGAAAGAGGGTGGCAGTCTGGACTTTTACGGTGGCGATTTGCAGGGAATCGCGCACAAGCTGGACTATCTGACCGATTTGGGCGTGACCGGAATTTTCCTGAACCCGATCTTCACTGCCCACACCAACCACCGCTACGACATCGTGGATTATCAACAGGTTGACCCGCATGTGGGCGGCGACGAAGGGTTGGCGGCTTTACGCGCCGCGCTGGATGAGGAGGGGATGCGCCTGATACTGGATGTGACCCCCAACCACTGCGGCCACCACAACCGCTGGTTTCTGGCAGCGCAGGCCGACCCCGCTGCGCCCACCGCCGAGTATTTCACCTTCCACCACCATCCCGACGACTACGAAACTTGGCTAGGACACCGTTCGCTGGTCAAGCTGAACTACGCCAGCCAGCGCCTGCGGGATGCCATGTACCGTGCGCCGGACTCGGTCATGCGCTACTGGCTGCGCCCCCCGTACCGGATTGACGGCTGGCGGCTGGACGTGGCGAATATGACGGCGCGGCAGGGCGTGGTGCAGATGGCGCATGAAGTCTGGCGCGAGATGCGCCGCGCTGTGAAAGACGATCAGCCGCAGGCGTACCTGTTTGGCGAAAACTTTTTCGACGGCACGCCGCATTTGCAGGGCGACGAGTTGGACGCGGTAATGAACTATCAGGGGTTCAGCATTCCCGTGTGGCGCTGGCTGCGCGACCCGGCTGCGCCGATATTTCACCCGCTGGATCATCCGCAGCCGTTGCCAGCGGAGGCCGTTGCCGAACAGTGGACGCGCTTCCGGGCAGCCGCCCCCTACGCCATCACGCAACAACAGTTCAATCAGTTGTGCAGCCACGACACCCCGCGCATCCTCATGTTGATCGGCGGGCGCAAACCGCTGCTCAAGCTGGCGACGGCGCTGCTGATGACCTTCCCCGGTGTGCCGTGCATCTACTACGGCGACGAGATCGGCATGGAAGGCGCACGCGACCCGGATAACCGCCGCTGTATGCGCTGGGATGAGGACACATGGGATCACGATCTGCATGAGCATCACAAGCGGCTCATCCGGTTGCGACGGGAAGCGCCCGCTTTGCGGCATGGTGGCTTCCAGATGATTGCGGCGGAGGGCGGCTTGCTGGCCTATCAGCGCGAGGCGGCGGAACAACGCTTGCTGGTCATCGGCTGGCGCGGGCCGGAAATGCGCCCTGCTGCGCCGCTGCCGGTCGCCCATGCGGGGCTGGCGGACGGTGCGCGGTTGCGAGAGGTGTTCAGCGGGCAAACCTTCGTGGTGCAGGGCGGGGCGGTGGCGCTGCCTGCGCTGATGGTGGGCGCGGCGCTGATTCTGGAAGCGCAGGGGTAACGCGGTGGCCGATGGAAACAAAAAGGGGCGGCTTGATGATAGCCGCCCCGCAAAAACCAATTCGTGATGCCCTTTAGCTCGGCAGTGTGTATGACGCCAGCGACGCATCCAGTATTTCAAAGACCGGGGGAACCAGCTGTGTCAGCGGTTCGCCCGTCGTGCTAGAGAACGTCGGCACATAGTAGCGAATGAAAATGTTGTCGCGGACGAAAATGGCCGCCGAGGTATTCGTCCCCTTGCTGAAGGCGTTGGGCGTGGAGAACTGGCTTTTCTCCTCCAACTGACTTCGGCTGGCTAAGGACTCGTACTGTTTGTCGTACCACGCCTTCGCCGCCTCCGGCGTACTGAACACGCCGTAGGTCAGTTCCATCTGCCCGCCGCCGGACTCGCCAAACGAGGTACGTGCGGTCAAGCCGCCTTCGCGTTCCACAATTTTCACTTCGATGCTCTTGTCCACACGCCACTGGGTAACGCCCGCCGTCAGCGTTTCGGGCATTGTGGCGAGGAGATGTTCCAGCAGCGCACGATTGGGGTCAACCACCGCTGCGGCTGTGGGTTCCGGCGTGACCGGAGCCAGCGTTTCGCCCTGCACCGGCACGAGGACTTTAGCGCCGTCCGAAAGGGGGAGCGCCAGATTGACCTGCGACAGGTCTGCCGTTTCCAGCGCGCCGCCCGCTGCGTTAATCGCATCTTCCACACGACTGCCCAGTGGCAGTTCAACGATGGTATTCGGCTGATTGACAGCGCCCGTGACATCCACCTTAATCATCGGCACCGCAGTTGGCTCAGGAGTAGGTGTAATGTCCAGATTCTCCGGGGCGCAAGCGACCAGCACCAGTACCAAAAGGGCGAGTACTGTAATTGTTTTCAAAAAGGCACGATCAAGCATCGTTCTTTTCCCCTATCAATAGTAGCCGTAGGCTGCGCCACACGGCAAAAAACTCCGCTTAGACATCCTTAGCAGGCACAAGACGCAGGCGTTCCGGCACTTCCCCGGTCATCACCATAGACGCGACTTCCATCTCGCTCACTTCGGATTTGCGGAAGTCGCCCACTTTTTGCCCGTGACTGATGATCGTGAACCGATCCGCCACCTTATGCACATGACCGATATTGTGCGAGATGAAAATCACCGACATGCCGCGCTCTTTGGCAGCGCGGGTGTAATCCAGCACTTTCGCCGTTTCACCCACCGACAGCGCCGAGGTCGGCTCGTCCAGAATCAGCAGCTTCTTGCCGAAGTAAACCGCCCGCCCGATGGCGATGGACTGGCGCTCACCGCCCGACAGCGACCCGACGGCCTCCTCGGTATTGCGGATGTGAATGCCGATGTCCAGCAGCGCCTTGCGGGTGCGTTCGCTCATTTCGGCCTTGTCCAGCACCTGAACCGGCCCCACACGGCGAGTGATCTCCTGTCCCAACCAGAAGTTGCGGGAGATGCTCATCAGCGGAACCAGCGCAAGGTCTTGGTACACCGTTTCGATGCCGATGGTACGGGCTTCGTGCGGCGAGGTAATGTGTACCGGATTGCCTTCAAAGTAAATCTGACCGCTGGTGGGGGTATAGATACCCGTCAAGATTTTAATCAGCGTGGATTTGCCCGCGCCATTATCGCCCAGTAGGCCGACGATTTCCTGCCGGCCTACATTGAAGTCAATCCCGCGCAAAACGTTGATCGTGCCGAAGGTTTTAACGATGTCGCGCATTTCCACCATCGGCGTTGCGTCGCGTTGATCGCTCATCCCTTCACCCTCCTCGACCATGTATTGATGATGACCGCACCCAAGATGATGACCCCGATCAGCGCGTCGAACAACCGCGCATCCACGCCGATCAGCACGAGGCCGGTCTGCATCATCCCGAAGATGAACACACCGAGCAACGCGCCGATGATGCTGCCGTAACCGCCCGTGAGCAGCGCCCCGCCGATGACGGTGGCGGCGATCACTTGCAATTCCAAGCCCTGACCGCGCAGCGCGTCAATGCTCTGCAAGCGGGCGGCATCGAACATGCCAGCGGTGGCGACCAGCAGCGCCAGCACAATGTAATTGCTCACCTTGATCCGGTTGACGTTGATACCCTGCGCACGCGCCGCGCCTGCGTTACCGCCGACGGCGAAAGTGGCGTTGCCATAACGGGTCTGGTTCAGAATGAACTGGAAGACCACGACCAGCACTAGCCACCAGAACACGCCCATGCGGAGATTGATCTCACGCGAGATGGTGCCGATGATGGGTAGCGAGGTGATACGCCCGTTCATAAGGTCGAAGAAGCTGATCTGTAGAGAACTGCTGCCCTGACTCAACTGACCGATTTCCTCAATCGCCACACCGACCAGCAGCAGCAGCAGCACACCAACGATGACCGCCGTGATGCCGAAAAAGATTCCTGAGAACAAACGCCCCAGTGCGCGGAAATCGCTCTGGCTGTCGGCATAGTTGGTGAAACGCTCGCGCAGGTCTTTCCAGCGGTTGCGCACCACCGAACCGCCGATCACGCCGATCACGAGGAATAAGATCACGGCGAGGGCGATCAGAACCAAACGGCTAACCTGAATGTAAGGCGGTTCATCGAAGTAGTCCACATAGCGCAGGTTCGCGCCGCCGGCGATGAACACCAGCGGGATGCCGCGTAACATCAACTGCGTGGCTAAGGTGACGATGAACGAGGGGATGCCGGTACGGATGAGCAACCAGCCGTTGAGCGCCCCCAGAAAACCGACGAAGGCCAGCGTCAGCACGGCGGCGGTGATCGGGTCGAGGCGCGGGCCACCCGGCGGGAACTGACCGGTCATCAAACCGAGGAAGGTCAGGCCGGAGATACCGAGCAGCGAACCGACCGACAGGTCGAACTCGCCCGAAATCATGAGCATGGTGGTGCCGATGGCGACGATACCGCGTGTCACGTTGTTGGTGAGCGCACTCGCCAACGACTGCGGATCGAGGAACAGGTCAGTGGCGACTGTGAAGAAGGTGAACAGCGCCACAAAGCCGATGATCGCGCCTGCACCCGGCGACCTAGAAAGCCGGTTGCGGATCATCTGGCCGGCGGGAACCTGCACTGCGCTGATGTCACGCGATCTGGCACGAGCCGCCAGCGATCCGGCGATGGACTTGCCCACGCGGGGGCCGCCGTATTCCTGCGTCACCAGACTGTAGCCAAGCCAGCAAGTAAGGGTGATGAGGACACCCGGAAAGATCAATTCGAGGACGCGCGGCATCGCATCGAGTACCGTGCCACCTTTGGGGAGTGACCTCGGAATATCGAATAGGCCGGACATCAGATACACAACACCCGCCACCGCCGTCAGGAACAAGGCCCACTGTGCCCATGACCATGCGGGTTGTTCGCGGCGGACGAACCCTAGCACCGTGCGCAGGTTCAAAAGCCCCCAGAAGGTCGCCAGCACGATCGCAATCCATTCGACCGGATTCATGTCGCGCCGACTGATATTCACTCGGTCAGTCAGCGGAATCCAGCCGGTATAGATTTGGATGGCGATTAAAATGCAGCCCACGCCGATGACCGCCATCACAACTGTGACAAAGGTAATCGCGGGTGAACGCCGCCCACCCTCATTGAAGTAATCGTGCATACTGTCGGAAGGCCGAGGCCGGAACAGGCTCAGGGAAGTCCACGCTGCCAGCGCCGCCCACATCACGCCGCCCACAATCACCACAATTTCGGTGAGATTGAAGTCGCGGCGGCTGATATTCAAACGATCACCGAAAGCCAGCCACCCGGTCGCCACCTGTTCGGCCAGCAGCAAGCTCACCACAGCAAGGAGCAGAAAAAGCACCGCATTACGGTTCAAGCCACGCGCAGCAGATGAAGCTGCCGGAGACGAAGCCGAAGAACTGCTCATAGGTAAAAACCTTTATAGCGCAGACATTCAGAATAATGTAAAGAATGACACGGACAAAAATGGGTTACAAAATGGGGGAGCGAATGGCCCCCCCACTTTGGAGTACATCAGATCAACGGAACGCTAGAGACTAGCGTTTGCCGGCAGCGGTCAAATCCTTGATCGCGGCGACGTTGCTGGCATCAATGACGCCGGGGCCGGTGAAGATATCGCCGCCCGGGGCCATCTTGTACTGGCTATTCAGGAACAGCCACATGACGGTCTCGAAACCTTGCAGGTACGGCTGCTGGTCAATGGCCTGCAACAGAATACCCTGTTCGATCATGTCATAGATTTCCGCACTGGTGTCGTGCGTGGTCGCAAACAACGTGCCGGCTTCAACGGCAGCTTCCTTGACATACAGGTTCAGCGCCGAAGAGGGGTTCGGACCGAGCATGAAGATGGCGTTGGTGTCGGGGTTAGCCTTGAAGTAATCGCCAATCTTGCCCGCGCTTTCGGTCGGGTCATTGGTGATGTCGAGGATGTCCAGCGCAACGCCTTCTTCGTCGAAGACGCTACGGACACCGGCGCAACGTGCTTCCAGACCGGCATGACCCTGTTCCTGAATGGTGCAGACACCCTTGCTGATCGTCTTGCCGGCAGCAGCAGCAGCGGCGAAGACACGGCGGGCATTGCTCACACCACCACGCGATTCACTCGCGCCGATGTAGAACAGAACGGGCAGAGCCTTGTCGGTTCCGGCATTCGGATCGGCGGTGTTGAAGATGATGACCGGGATATCTTGGCTGCGGGCAGTTTCGACAGCCGAGCGAACGACTTCCGGATCCGGCGCACTGGTGCCGATACCATCGGGATTGGCGGCCAGCGCGTCTTCCCAGTAGGCGGCCATTGCTTCGGTGCTGTAGTTCGGGTCACCCAGCCAAGTGCATTCCGCACTGAGCAGAGCGCAAGCATCGGTCATACCATTCACAACGGTCGTCCAGAACGGGTTGCCCTGCGGGCTGCCATGAGAGACCATGATGAACTTGAGTGCGCTGTCCTGAGCGCCAGTCACGCCCAGCGAGACGAGCAGAACGCCCATCATCAGCAAACCAACCAAAAGTAACCGTTTAACCATGGAGAACTCCTTCTGTAAATCTATTCTTGCACTTTAGTCTCACGGGGATAATAAACCCCGACCAGACCCAACCCCATTGACAGCGCCCAAAAGATTAGTTCGCTGTCGTAGGAAGATGATACAAAACTTTCGCAAAGTGCGCAAGCAAATTGCATTTCTTTTGTGTGCAAATTGCTATAAATTAATCTTTGGTCACTTCAGAACATTGCACCCCCGCCCTCTCGCCCGTAGAATAAGGCCACCGTCTGATGGCAACACACTAAGGATCGAGACTATGGCAAGGTTGAACCGCGACACATTCAAACCGCTGATGCTGGCCGTTCTACTGGTGGGCATCGCGCTGCTGGTTTTTGGCCTATTTCGTTTCGCCAGCAACGCGCAGGCTTTGCAAGACAGCCGCAACCAGACCGCCGAACTCGAAGCCACCCTGCGGCAGCAGATTGATGCCAACGGCGGGCAGGCCAACCCCGGCGACCCCGCGACCGATGCCGCCGGACGTATGTTGTTCAGCGCCTCGATGGGACAGCGCAAACTCGAAGGTGATATGTGGCAGGGCGCGATCATCATGGGGGTAGGGGTGATTGTACTGGCGCTCGGCTGGCTGGGCTACGACATGCTGCGTGGCAAGCGCAAAGCCGACAGTGAACCCGCCGTCGAAGCCGACAAGCCGATTCGTTTGACCAATGGCGACGTGATCGGAAAACTGGACAACAAATAGAGACTCAGCCGAGAATGTGCATCAGCCCCGGTTGCATCTGAAAAACCATATCGCGGCTGGCAGCATGTTCGCCATCCAAATCCAGCCCGACCGTATCCAGCATCCCCTCGATGCGAACGGTGTGCGCCTGCGCATAGCGTACCGCTGGATGCGTGAGGTGACTGCCGTTATACACACGGTATAGCGCCGAGAGAATCACCGGACGCGAGACTCCTTCTACCAATACCACATCGAACAGCCCGTCATCGCTGCGGGCTTTGGGAGCAATCCGCATCCCATGACCGAAAGTGGTGCCGTTCGCCACCGCCACCAGATAGGCGGGGCCGCTGTACCATGCCTGTCCATCCAGCGTGACCTGCATCGGTTGGGGACGATGCTGGAGAATGCCGGCAATCGTGGCCTGCAAAAACGTCCACGGGCGGCGGTGCTGGATGGCGTTCACCCGCATGTCCACCTCGCCGCTGAGTCCGGCGCTGGCGATATTCAAAAAATACTGACGCTCGTTCCCGAAGCTGACCAAGCCAATATCCGTAGGCTGGGGCGTGGCGTTGGCGATCCAATGGGCGGCGGCACGCACATCCATCGGGATATTGCGGTAACGCGCCCAATCCCGACCGGAGCCGATTGGAATCTGCCCGTAGACCATTTTGGCAGCATCCGGCGTGCGCTCGTTCAGGCTTGCCAGCGCATTCACCAGCGCGTGATTAGTCCCATCGCCGCCGATGGCGATGACGCGCTGCACCCCCGCCGCCTGCGCCTGATCCAGATGCTCGGCGACATCCTCTTGCCGCTGGGTGATCGCCACGATCAACTCGCCCAACACTTCCCACAAGAGGGGTTCCAGCTCTTTCCACAACCGCCCCGCACGACCGCTGCCAGCATGAGGATTAAGGACAATGAGTGTGCGTGCCATCGTCAGAACTTTCTTTTTGGTGAACCGTTCGGGCAGCAAACAAGATTCAGGAGCGCAAGCGGTGACGGAATTCTTCCAGACTAAATGGCTTAGACAGTAGACCATCCATCAGCGCGGCATCTTCGCCCTTCAAACGATCATCATCCGAATTGGCGCTCATCATGAAAAAGCGAATGTGCGCCCACCGCTGATCGGCGCGGACGGTGTGCAATAAAGTCACACCATCCATGTGAGGCATACGAAGGTCACTGATGATCGCGTCCGGCATACGCGGAGTCGATTCCAACGCTTCCAGTGCATCATGCCCCGAAGCGCCGCAAATGACCTCATAGCCATCCCATTCCAGCAGTTCTCGCAGTACAGCTTGCATATCGAGATTATCTTCGACCAACAGGATTAACGGCATTACCCACTCCAAATACATAAACAGGAATCACGAATTTGCGCCCTTAACCAGCAACGCATACTTCGTTATAGCAATCCTAGCCGCAAATGCAATTCGCAAACCTTAAGCCAACCGTATAGTAACATGACTTAAGGAAAAATTCATACGCGAATCTGCCCCTCGCCCCGAATGATCCATTTGTAAGTGGTCAGTTCTTCCAGCCCCATCGGGCCGCGTGCGTGCATCTTCTGGGTGCTGACGGCGATTTCTGCGCCCAACCCCAATTCACCGCCATCGGTAAAGCGCGTGCTGGCATTCACATACACCGCCGCCGAATCCACTTCGTCCACAAACCGTTCGGCGTTTGCCATATCGCGGGTCAGGATACCGTCCGAGTGTTGCGTGCTGTGGCTGGCGATATGCTCGATGGCTTCGTCCAACCCGCTGACCACCTTAACGCCGAGGATGAGCGCCATCCATTCTGTATCGAAGTCTCCCGGCCCCGCCGCCTGCACCCGCGAGTTCGCCGCGCCGTTCAAAAGCGTGAGCGTGGTGGAATCGGCGCGGAAGGTCACACCGTCTTTACCCAGATGTTCGACCAGACGCGGGATAAAAGCCGCCGCCACCGATTCGTGTACCAGCACGGTTTCCACTGCATTGCACACGGAAGGGCGGCTGGTCTTGGCGTTGTGAATCACGCTCAACGCCTGATCGAAATCGGCGCTCTCGTCCACGAACAAATGGCACACGCCCACGCCGCCGATGATGACCGGAATGGTGCTGTTCTCGCGGCAGAAGGCATGTAGCGCCGCCCCGCCACGCGGGATAATCATATCAATATAGTCGTGCAGTTTGAGCATCTCGCCCACATAGCGGCGGTCGGTACTTTCGATGTACTGGAACGCATCAGCGGGGAAACCGTTCGCCACCATCGCGCCGCGCAATACCGTCACCAGCGCCATATTGCTGCGAAAGGTTTCTTTGCCGCCGCGCAAAATGACCGCGTTACCTGTCTTGAGCGCCAGCGCCGCCACGTCTGCCGTCACATTGGGACGCGCTTCGTAGATCACACCCAGCACGCCCAGCGGGGTACGCCGTTTGCAGGCACGCAGCCCGTTCGGCAGCGTCTTCTCCTCAAACATCTTTCCGACAGGATCGGGCAAGCCAGCCACATAGCGCACATCCGCCGCCACGTCCGCCAACCGCTTCTGCAAATCCAGCCGATCCAGCAGACCGGCAGACATGCCGGCAGCACGCCCGTCCGCCAGATCGAGGCGGTTGGCTTCGAGGATAGAAGCCGCGTTTGCATCCAGCGCATCGGCCATCGCCAGCAGCGCGGCGTTCTTTTGTTCGGTGGTTGCCCGCGCCAGTTGACGGCTGGCCGCCCGCGCATGTTGCCCCATATCAATCAGATTAACCATGCAGGATGCTCCAAGAATTAACGGGATTAAACGGCGACAAGAGTAACTGATTAGGCGGGGAATCGGCAATAGTGACGACTCGGACTGTTCGGGTAAAGTGATTACTTTTTAGTGTAGAAGCTGCACGGCTTTAGCCATCTTAGAGTGTCACAGAATTGAGATGTATCAGAATTGTCACAAATGATTGATTTTGTGTTTATTTTCGGGTATAAATAGGTTTGTGAAACGTAGGCGAGGAAGTTCATAAACACCCTCCCGTTACACCCGATCAGACTGCGGTCTGGTTGGCTTCACTCTTCTGAGGGCACACCGCGGGAGCTTGTCGCCGGAGCTTCGGCGCTGTGTTCAGGCGAATACGCCAGCATTATCAATCGAGTTGGTGGTGTTTCATAAGCACAAGAGCATGGCTTTCACCATGCTCTTGTTGTTTCTAATGGACGAATGTCCCGCACTGACCGATTAGGACGGTAGGTGTTCGGCAACCAGCTCGGCTACATCCTTGATGACCGGCCCTTCGCCCATATTGGCTTTGGCGCTCTCGAACATCTGCATACAGAACGGACAGCCCACCGCCACCACCTCCGCGCCCGTCGCTTTGGCTTCCTCATAACGCTCGATGTTGACGGCCTTCTCGCCGTGTTCTTCTTCCTTCCAGAATTGCGACCCGCCTGCGCCGCAGCAGTACGAACTCTTTTTGCTGCGCGGCATCTCGATCAGCCCTTCGCCCAGTGAACGCAGCGCCAAGCGTGGCGCTTCCACCACATCGTTGTGCCGCCCCAAGTAGCACGGGTCATGGAAGGTGACGTTGCTCATCTTGCCCACGCTTGCGCTGGCGGGTAGCTTGCCAGCCGTGATGAGTTCGGCGATCAATTCGGTATGATGCAGCACTTCGTAGTTCCCGCCGAACTGCGGGTATTCCTTGCCGATGTTCTGGTAACAGTGCGGGCAGGTGACGACGATGCGCTTGGGCTTGACCTCGTTCAGCAGTTCCACATTGCCCATTGCCAGTTCCGCGTACAGGTCTTCTTTGCCCGCCCGCCGCGCCACATCGCCGGTGCAATTCTCCTGTTCGCCCAGCACCGCGAAACTCACGCCCGCCGCATTCAGCACCTTCACCAGTGCCCGCGCCGTGATCTGTGCGCGGGGGTCATAGTTCACCGCGCAGCCCGTCCAGTACAACACGTCAAAATCGGGATTCTCGTCCACCGTCGGCACGGGGATTTCCAGCCCCTTCGCCCAGTTGAAGCGATCTTCACGCGGCGCTTGCCACGGGTTTCCCTGCCGTTCCATGCCTTTGAACGCGCCTTGCAACTCGGCGGGAAATTCGGATTTCATCAGCACCAGATCGCGGCGCAGGCTGAGGATGTCGCGCATCGGTTCGTTGCCCACCGGACAGATGTCCACGCACGCCCCGCACGAGGTACACGCCCACACCGCCGACTCGCTGATCGCCAGCCCCACCAGTGACGGCCCTTCTTCGCCCGCCGCCAGCCCGGTCATGTTGTCGCGCATCAGGTAACGCTTGTTGATCTCGTAAGCCGAAGGCGAGAGTTCCTTGCCGGTGGTATAGGCCGGACACACATCCTGACAGCGGTTGCACATGATACAGGCGAAACCGTCGAGGATGCTGGTCTTGGGCAGATGTTCCAGCCGTTCCACGCCGAACTGCTCGATCTTCTCATCCTCAAAATCCAGCGCGTCCATTTCGCCCAACGAGATACGGCGCGGCTTGGTGAGGACGTTGAGGGGAGCCATGAACAAATGGGCATGTTTGCTGGAGGGGAAATAGGGCGTAAAGAGGAGGATGCCGCCCAGCGCCAACCACCAGCAGAGATGCTCCAGCAGCGCCAGCCCGTCCGCCGACAGGCCGCCCCATAGAGGCGAGAGTAGGGTGGCGAACGGCATGAACATATCCGTGTCGGTGGCGGCCACATGCACCGATTCGCCGACGAAGCGTGCGCCGACGTGCAGCAGGATGAACAGGCCGACGATGAGCGAGTCGGTCTGAATCGCACCCGCCTTCACTTTGGGGTGCAGCAGCACGTTGTCGTGGAATTGCAGTTCCGTCTTACTGGGCAGCACGAAGCGCCGCAGCAGGAAATAGGCCACGCCCACCAGCACGACGATGCTCAATACGTCCCCTAGCAGGCGGTAGACATCAAACACGATCCCCAACGATTCCAGCGAGTCCAGAAAGCCGGGGATGAACCCGCGCAGCACATCCAGCGCGTTCACCAGAAAGTAGTAGGTGAAGCCCCACACGATGCCTAGGTGAAATAGGCTGGACACCCGCCGCGTCTTGAGCGTGGTGTTTTGCGCCAGATACACCCGCAAAGCGCGGAAAATGCGCTGTGGCAGGTTGCTCAGGTCAAGCTCACCTTGCCCGCGATTGATGATTTGCGCCATCTCACGGAAACCGGCATAGGTCGCACCGAGCGCGAACAGGGCAAGCAGCAAAAACAGCATTTGTTCAACAGGGGTAAGCATGATGATTTTCCTTAAATCCAACAATCGAATCAGGATTTAATTACGCTTGTGGTTAGTGTACCCGCGCCCCGCACAAAAGGCAAAACGCACCTTCGCACTCTCAACGGGGTCTTTGAATCCACTAATCCCCCGCGTTATACTCCCACCGCAATCTGTTTTCTCCCCAACGAGCAAAGGTGTTAAACCACGATGTCCCTCGGCAAGAAAGTCCGTTTGAACCGCTTGTTTTCCAATCCTTCGGGCAACCTGTTTGCAGTTGCGATTGACCATTTCACCACCTACAACATGGGGTTGCCGACGGGGCTGCGCGATATGCGCCGCACGCTGGCCGCCATCATCGCCGGGGAGCCGGATGCTGTGACCATGCACAAGGGAATCGCCCGCACCTGCTGGGAGCCGTATGCTGGTAAGCTCCCGTTCATCATGCAGAGCAGCGGCGTTCGCCCCGACGATACCGCCCGCGAACAACTGGCGACCGTCGAGGACGCGGTGCGGGTGGGCGCAGATGCTTTTGCGGTGGTGGCATTCCTGCATGGCCCTACCGAAGCCTACTACCTGCGGACGGTGGCGGAGTGCGTGCGCGAGGGCGAACGGCTGGAAATGCCGGTCATCTGCCATGTGTATCCGCGTGATAAAGATTTGAAGATCATCTATGAACCGGAGGCGATTGCGTGGGCGGTTCACTGCCTGACTGAAGTGGGCGTGGATATTGTCAAAGTGCCGTACTGCGGCGATCCGGTGGCGCATAAGCAGATCGTCGCCCAGTGTCCGCAGCCCGTCGTGGCGGCGGGCGGCCCCAAGACCGAAACCATGCAGGATGCGCTGCAACTGCTGGCGGACGCGGTGAGTTGCGGTGTGCGCGGCGGCACCGTCGGGCGCAACGTGTGGGGCAACCCCGAAACGATCACGGGCGCAGTGCGGGCGTACCGGGCGGTCATCCATGATGGCGTAGCGCCTGCCGAGGCGGTCAAGCTGGTTACGGGCTAACGACAACACAACGCGGGGGGAAGAACCTCACCCCTCAGCCCCCTCTCCATCACGCGGAGTACCGCTATAGAGAGGGGAAGTGTCGCATTTTGCACCCTTCGCCCTGACGCGCAGCGGAAGGGGCGGGGGTGAGGGTTGCCTTTTCTCCCCTTTCTCTATTGCTATGGGGAAAGGGGCGGGGGATAGGGGATGAGGATGAGGGGGAATGGCATGACCATAGATATACTCGGTCTGGGAATTGCAACCGTAGATGATCTGCTGTTCGTGCCGTTTTTCCCTGCGCCGGATACCAAGATGCAAATCCTGCGCTCCGAACGGCACGGCGGCGGCTTGACTGCGACGGCGCTGGTGGCGGCGGCGCGCTTGGGCGCACATTGCGCGTATGCGGGTGTGCTGGGCGATGACCCGATTTCGGATTGGATCGCGGCGGATTTGCAGGCCGAAGGTGTGGATACCGCTTACCTTCCCCGCCGTGCAGAGGCGCAACCGGTTCATGCCGTGATCGTGGTAGATACGCAAGCGCAGACCCGCACCATTCTGTACGAGATGAACGGCAAGACTGGCGCGGATGACACGCTGCCGGAAGCCGCCATCATACAGGCGGCGCGGGTGCTGTTTCTGGATGACTTCGGGCTGGAAGGCAACCGCCGAGCAGCCGCCATTGCGCGGGCGGCGGGCGTTCCCGTCGTGGCGGATTTCGAGTTCACCGATGCGCCCGACCTGCTGGCACTGGTCAATCACCTGATTGTGTCGGCAGCCTACGCGCAGCGCATGACCGGGCAGAGCGATCCTGCGGCGGCAGTGCGGGCGCTGTGGGCAGAAGGGCGCTCGGCAGTGGTGGTGACGGCTGGCGTAGAAGGTTGCTGGTACAGCGAGGGCGGCGCGGTGGCGCATCAACCGGCGTTCCGGGTGCAAACGGTGGACACGACGGGCTGCGGCGATGTGTTTCATGGCGCGTATGCGTGGGCGCTGGCGCGGGGGCTGCCGCTGGCGGAACGGGTGCGTTACGCTTCGGGTGCGGCGGCGCTGAAGGCCACGCGGGCAGGGGGACGGGCTGGCATCCCCACGTTGCCGCAACTGGAGGCGTTCTTGCGTTCGTAGGGGTTTTTAGACAAAGCGGGCTGGCACGTCGGCCAGCCCCTACGAAGACGAAAACCCGGGGTTGTAGGGGACGGCTTGCGTGCCGTCCCTTTTTGTTTCCCTGTTACTCGATCACCAGCAAGTCCTGATAGCCCTTCGTCAGCGGTTCGCCGCCGCCGGGACGTGCCACGACCACATCTTCCACGCGGGCGCTGAAGCTGTTGAACTGGATCACGCTCGGTTCGATGGTGAACAACATCCCTTCGCGCAGCGGGGTTTCGTCGCCTTTGGTCAGGAACGGCGGCTCATGCACATCCCAGCCGATGCCGTGACCGAGGCGGTGGCGGAACATCGCGCCGTAACCCGCGTCTTCGATCACCTTGCGGGCGGCAGCGTCAGCCTGCGTGGTGGTGTTCTCGCCGGCCTTCAGCGCGGCAATCCCCGCCCGCTGCGAGTCCATAATCAACCGGTGTACCTTGATCTGCTCGGCGGAGGGTGCGCCGAACGATACGGTGCGCCCGTAGTCATAGCAGATGCCATCCACCGCCGCGCCGAAATCGAACAGCACCGAAACGGGCGGGGTGAGGACACGCGGCCATGTGTTTAGGCGATCCCCGAACAGCGTGGGGTGGTTCGGCCCCGAATTGTAGAGCGATGTGGTGAAAGACGGGCCAATCGCGCCGTGCCGCCGCATCTGGAAATCCACTTCGCTGACCACTTCCAACTCGGTCATGCCGAGGCGCAGATTCTTCAGCACGTCCGCGAAAGCCGCCTCGGTGATGGTTCCGGCGTGGCGCATGGCCTCGATTTCTTCGGGCGATTTGATGACGCGCATCGGGCGCAGCAGATCGGTGGCAGACGAGAAACGCGCATCGGGCAGGATGCGCTGAATGTTGGGGATGCTCTCGCCCGTCGTCTGGTCGCTGATCGCCACACGCGGCGCAGCCGGTAGGCCGAACGGCTTGAGCAGATCGCGCACCTGTGCTTCCGGGCTGTCCCAGTCGCCCATCACGCGGATTTCGATGCCCTTCAACGCGCCCAACCCGCCGAACTCCGCCGTCATGCGCGGTAGCAGCAGAATCGGTGCATGACTCGCGCTCATCCACGCGCCTTCTGCCCATGCGCCGGGGTGCATGGTGCGCCCGAAGTTGGGGATGTCACGCGGGACACCTGCCAGATATTCCAGATCAGTCGAGACAGGCAGAAAGACCAGATCAACTTGATCCGCCAGACTGGCTTGAAAACGCTGGATACGTTCGCTGAAGTTCATAGTTTTCCCTGTTATGAATGATGCCTTTAGGCGACATAGAAGGTTCGATTGAGCAAATCGCCCAAACTATAACATGCAAAGTGTAGAATTTGCATGTTTGCTATTTTTTGTAAGGGCAATAATATGAGAACCTTTAAGGTTCATAAAGGGTCTAGAAGGGTTCTTGGCAGATAGAGTGTAACTGTTATGACGTTTTCTAAGTGCTTATGGCCTGTTGTGAATTGGTAATGCGATTTGTTATTGGATGGTTGAACTGCCGTTGCCTGAATCGCATTGCAAGCCTACAATGTGAGAACCTTGAGGAACGGCGCGTTGGGGTCATTCCTTATTGGTCTTTGTCAACGTTATTGAATAGAGAGGACAGGGTATATGCGTGGTTCATTTTTGAGGAAGTTACCCGCGCTGCTGCTGGCGCTGGTATTGGCGCTGCTGATCTCCACAACCGCGTTCGCTCAGGACGAGAAGGTGCTGGTCATCGGTCATGCCGAAAGCACCGATTCGCTCGATCCGGCGCGTGGGTACACTCAGACGACGGGGATCGTCCTCAAGGCGACCTATCAGACATTGGTGACATTCCCGGCTGCCGATGCCAGCTCGATTGAGCCGGAACTGGCCGAATCGTGGACTGTTTCGGAAGATGGTTTGACTTATACCTTTACGTTGAGCGCGGACGCGGCCTTCGCCGATGGTCATCCTGTGACCGCCGATGATGTGGTGTTCTCGATCAACCGCCTGAAGGCCATCAAGGGCAACCCGGCCTTCCTCGCCGATGGTATCGCCAGCGTGAGCGCGGTGGATGCCAGCACGGTAGCGATCACACTGACCGCCGCCAGCCCGTCGTTCCTGTCGCTGCTGCCCAACAGCGCCTTCTCGGTTGTCGACTCGGAAGCTGTGAAGGCCAACGGCGGCACGGACGGCGAAGATGATGCCGCAGAAGCCTACCTGAACGGCACATCGGCGGGTTCTGGCGCATACACGCTGGAAAGCTGGGAACCGCAGGTGGAAACCGTGCTGGTTCGCAACGCAGCTTACAAGGGCGCTGCCCCGCACTTTGACCGTATCATCATCCAGAACATCCCCGAACCCGCCACCCAGAAGACGGCTCTGGAAGCCGGCGACATCGGTCTGGCGCTGGATTTGACCAGCGATCAGATTAGTGCGCTGAAAGGCAACGCGGATATTGCGATTGCCAGCGGCCCGGCCAACATCATCCACTTCCTGCTCATGAACCGCGATGAGAGCATCGGCGGCCCGGTCAGCAATCCGCAGGTCGCGCAGGCCATCCGCTACGCGCTGGACTATGAAGGATACAAGGCACTGTGGGGCGGCGTGGCTCCCGGCACGAATCTGGCTGTTGGTCTGGCCGGCGCGTTCGGCGAAGACAAGGCCATCCAGCGCGATCTGGACAAGGCGAAGGCGCTGCTGGCGGAAGCCGGCTACCCCGACGGGTTTGAAATCACCCTCGATTACCCCGACTTCTCGTTTCAGGGCGTGAATATGAACACCAACGCCCAGAAGATTCAGGCCGATCTGGCTGAAGTGGGCATCGTGGTCACGCTCAACCCCGGCGATCTGGGTACGGCGCTGGACGGCTACCGCAACGGTACGCAGGGCTTCGCCTACTGGTTCTGGGGCCCGGACAAGCTCGACCCCGAAGATTTCCTCGCCTTCCTGCCCGGTGGCAAGGTGGCGTCGGATCGTACCAAGTGGTTGGCTGAAGGGGCTGACCAGAGCTTGCTCGACCTGATCGCGCAGGCGAAGGGCGAACTCGACCCTGCCAAGCGCATTGACCTGTACGGTCAGCTTCAGGTCATCGCGCAGGAAAGCGGTGCGTTCGCGCCGTTCAACCAGCCCGACATCCAGACCGCGTTTGCCGCTACCCTGAAGGGCTATGTGTGGCATCCGCAGTGGTTGCTCGATCTGGCGCTGTTGAGCGAGTAGCGTCTGCCTAATCGTTATTGACTGGAGGGGCGTGCCGTTGTGTGCGCCCCTCATTAATTCCTCAGTGAGATCAATAGACCGTTATGCCTTTTTATCTGTATTTTCTGCGGCGGTTGTTGTTCGTGATTCCCACCCTGATCGGCATCACGGCGGCGGCATTTTTCATCGCCAACGCCATCCCGTCCGACCCGATCAACACCAACCTGCCGCAGAGCGCCTTGAATAACCCCGAACTGATCGCCGCTTTCCGCGAACGCTGGGGGCTGGATAAGCCGCCCGTCGAACGCTATTTCACCTATCTGTCTAATCTGGTGCAGGGCGATCTGGGAACCTCCATCAAGACTCACAAGCCGGTGGCGGACGACATTCGCCGTTTCCTGCCGGCCACGGCTGAACTGGCGACCTATGGCACGCTGTTCGGCATCGCAATTGGCGTGGGCTTCGGCATCATCTCAGCGGTCTGGCGCAACAGTTTTCCCGATTATCTGGTGCGTATTCTGTCGCTTATTGGCGTGAGTTTCCCGGTGTTTTTGCTGGCGCTACTGGCGCTGCAAGTGTTCTACGTCAATCTGGGGATTACGGCAGGGCCGGGACGTTTGGGCGTTAAGCTGGATGACCCCCCCGCTGTGACCGGTTGGTTCACAGTGGATGCGCTGCTCGCCGGACAGTTCAGCGTTTTGGGGGACGCGCTGTCGCACATTATCCTGCCTAGCATCATCCTCGGCCTGTATAGTTCGGGCATCATCGCCCGCATCACGCGCTCCTCGCTGCTGGAAGTGTTGGGGGCGGATTACATTCGCACGGCGCGGGCGAAAGGCTTGAGCGAACGGTTGGTCGTGGGACGACATGCGCTTCGCAACGCGCTCATTCCGGTGGTCACGGTCATCGGTCTGTCGTATGGTAATTTGCTGTCGGGCGCGGTGCTGACCGAATCCATTTTCGCGTGGCCGGGCATCGGACGTTATATGTTCCGCGCCTCCACCTCGCAGGATTTCCCCGCCATCATGGGCGTGAGCATCCTGATCGCCGCTATTTATGTGGGAGTGAATTTCATCGTTGACATCCTTTACTACTTCCTTGACCCGCGAATCCGCCTCGCGTAGTTTCCTGCGGGATACAGGGCGGATGTTGAGCCGCAACCCGCTGGTGCTGATCGGCCTGCTGATGATTATCGGCTATGTGCTGGTGTCGTTGGTCTCGCCGTCCATCATCCCGCGTGACCCGATGAAGCAGGATGTGAGCAACCGTCTGAAGCCCCCTTCGGCGGATTTTTCGTTTGGCACCGACGAGCTAGGGCGCGACATCTTCAGCCGTGTGCTGGTCGGGTCGCGCATCACCATTCCGGCGGGCGTGGTGGTGGTGGTCATCGGTAGCGCACTCGGCACGTTGGTCGGCGCGGTGGCTGGCTACGTGGGCGGCGTGTGGGACGAGATCATCATGCGCGTGACCGAGTTGTTCATGGCCTTCCCCACGATCATTCTGGCGATGGCGGTCACGGCTGCGCTGGGGCCGGATATTCGCAACGCGATTCTGGCGCTGGTGGTGGTGTGGTGGCCCAGTTATGCCCGCCTGATTCGCGGGCTGGTGCTGGATGTGAAATCCAAAGAGTTCGTGGAAGGGGCGCGCAGCGTGGGCGCTCCCGACTTTTACATCCTGTTCCGCACGGTGCTGCCTAACTGCCTGTCTCCGGTGGTGGTGCTGGCGACGCTGGACATCGGCAACGCCATCCTCACCTTCGCCGGACTCAGTTTCCTCGGCCTCGGCCCCGACCCGTCCTCGCCGGAATGGGGGCGCATGGTGTCCATCGGCATTGATTTCTTCGACCAGTGGTGGATGTGGCTGTACCCCGGCATGGCGATTGCGCTGCTGGTGATGGCCTTCAACTTCATCGGCGATGGCGTGCGCGACATCCTCGACCCGCGTTTGCGGAAGTGAGGCGCACCCATCGGTCGTATATCGGTCGTATAATGGAGATGACCGCTTAATAGCGAGAACCGCGCATGTTTAACCAGTTGCGTCTCTACACTGTTGATGCGTTTGAAACATTTCTGGCGCAGCCCGAAAATGCGGATCGGGCGTTTGAACTGGTACACGGGGAACTGGTTGAGAAAGCTATGCCGACTGAAGAACACGGCTTGATTGTGGCGAATCTGCTTGCCGCGCTCTGGATTTTTGTGAAACAGGCGGGGATGGGGCGGGTCGGTGCTGAAATTCGCAACCGGCTACCCGGTGATGACCACAATGCCCGTCAGCCGGATATTTCGTATTTTGCGGATTCTTCCCGTCCGATTGTGGAACGCGGCGCGGTGCCACGCCTGCCCGATCTGGCGGTGGAAGTGAAATCGCCCGATGACACCTACCGCTTGATGCGCGAAAAAGCCGATTTCTATCTGGCGAATGGTTCGCGTCTGGTATGGTTGGTCTACCCCGAAAAGCACCTTGTAGAAGCGCACACGCCCGCCGGATTTGATCTGCTTGGTGAAGGCGACACGCTGACGGGTGGCGCTGTGCTGCCCGGTTTCGCGCTGGCGGTGCAGGACATTTTCCCGGTCTAAATACACCCTCATCCCCCGTTCCCTTCCGCGTGCGCGTCATGGCGAAGGGGTGCAAAGAGTCCCCTATCCCCCAACCCCTTATCCCCATACATGGGGCAAGGGGAGAAAGACGGAAGAAATACGCATTTTCGTAGGGACGCGGCGCGAGCCGTGTCCTGTTATTTCTCGTAAAAAACAAGTGGACACGACATGCGCCGTGTCCCCCTACGAAATTCTCGCTTTCACCTTACGCCCTTCGCCCTGAGTGAGGGTTGTCCCGCAAAAAACTGCTCTTTAGAGGTGCAGGCGGTGCGGTTCTTACAAGGGCGCGGGTGCTTATCACACCGGCTTTCTCGTCAGGCGGTTGGCGTAGAACGTCACCAGCAGAATCGCCAGACCGAGCGGCGCGACGATGCCATACGCCCGCTGGATGCCGATCTGGTCGGCGGCGGTGCCGAGGATTTGCGGCGTGATGAGAATGGCGAGTCCGCCGGCTGTCGAAATGCGGGCGCTGGCACGGTTGGGATTCGCCGCGCCGACGCTGCTGGCTGCCGACAGCGTGAGGGGGAACAGGTTGGCGATGCCCAGACCGGACACGAACAGGCCGATGATATTCAATGCAGGCACACGCCCTAACCAGAACATCGGGAAGCCGATCAGCACAATGACCGCCGCGATTTGCAGCAGCCGTCCGGTGGGGATGGTTCGCGTGAAATAGCTGCCTGCCGCCCGTCCTATCACGGTGGCGAAGAAGAACAGGCTCACGGTGGACGAGGCGGCTTCCGGGCTGAAGCCGACGACCTTCCGCATGAAATCCGCTGCCCAGAAGATCATGCACCATTCGATAGACACCCCGATGAACACCACCAGCGCATACGCCCAGAATGCGCGGGGGAGGCGGCCTGCTGGTTCCGGTTCGGTGGATTTTCGGGCAGGGACGGCGGCTTCGGGCAGGGGAACCCGCCAGTTGAACACCGCCATCAGCACCCACGCCAACACACCGACCACAAGCGTTACCCGCCAGCCGATGCCCGACGACTGTCCGAAGCCCACGATCAGCGGCGCTATGGTACCGGCAAGGCTGGCGAGGATGTTAGCTTCCGTCAGGGCGAATGCCCGGTGCGCCCCGTGATGATCCGCGAGGGTGGCCTGTATCATCACCAGCAGATACGAGCCGATGAGCGCCATGCCGAGCGTGGTGGCGATGGTGACAGGCGCACTCTGCCCGAACATGAGCAGCAGCCCGCCTAGCGCCATCCCCGCGCCGCCGCCCCAGAACACCCACCACCGTCCCCATCGCCGCGCCAGCCGGTCAGCGGTTAGCCCCGCGCCGATCATGCCTAGCGCGAAGGCGCTCAAGTGTGCGCCGGCGATGGTGTAGTTCATGCCGATTTCTTCGCGCAAGAAAGGGATGAGTGGCCCCAGCGAGGACTGCATAAAGGCGTAATAACCTAGCATGGCATACGCCAACCAAGTGAAACGGTCACGGGTAAAGACAGGCATTACGAAAAATCTGCTTTCTGTTCGGATGCTGATTGGTTACGAAGGTTCACGGTCACGCGCATTCCCAAAGGTCAGGCGGCGGATATGGGTGCCGTCCCCATCCATGATGTACAAATCCGGGCTGCCATCTCGCTGTGATTCAAACACGATGCGCCCGCCGCTGACCCACACCGGACTGGAGTCCCACGCAGGCTGTTGCGTCAGGCGCAGCACGTCGCTGCCGTCGGTGTTAATCCGGTAAATCTCGAAGTTGCGGTTGTACTGGTCAGACACATACAGCAGATGCCGCCCATCGGCGCTCCATGCCGGTTCGAGATGGCGCACGCGGGTATCCGTCACCCGCCGCACATTGCTGCCATCGGCATTCATCATGTAGACCGCCCAATTGCTGCGCCGGTAGGAGGTGAAGGCGATCTGTGTGCCATCCGGCGACCAGACGGGATCGGTGTCCTCCAGCGGTTCAGTCGTCAGCCGCCGTACATCGCTGCCATCTGCCGCCATGCTGTACAGTTCCCAGTTGCCGTCGCGGTCACTGGCGAAAGCGATGCGCGTGCCATCTGGCGACCATGCCGGTTTCGCATCCCGCGCCGGGTTTGCTGTCAGCCGCCGCAGGTTGCGCCCGCCCACGTCCATCGCGTACAACTCTTGATTGCCATCTCGTAGCGAGGTGAAGGCCACCCGCTGCCCATCTGCCGACAGTGCCGCCGAGCCATCCCAGCCGGCGCTGCGCGTCAGGTTGCGCTGAATGCCCAGATTCACATCTAGCAGGTAAACTTCATCATCCCCGCTTCTGTCCGATAGAAACACCACGCCCACGCGCCCCGCCGGGATGAGCCGCAGCGTCGTCATGATGCCCACTGCCGCCGCCAGCAGCAGCAGCAGGAGCGCCGCGCCCGCCAGCAGCACCCCGCCAGCGAACGACAGCCGACGGGGTGCGGGTGTAGATGCGGGAGAATCGGGAGGATGGAGTGTCTGGGTGGTCAAGCTGTCACCGGCGTGGTTTCTAGCCGCGCACTTTGGGCGCGATTTCGTCGCTGACCAACTGCACCACGTCTGCGTCCGGCTGCCCCACGATGTCCAGCATGAAATAGTCCACGCCGATAGCGACGTATTCCTGCATTTGTTCGATCACCTGCGCCGGCGTGCCGACAAAGGCGTTATCGCGTGTCCATGTGGTATCGCGGCTGGAAGCCCAGCGTTGCACGTCGGCCTCGGTCTGACCGGTGACGATGCGCCCGAACCATGTGCGTCGCAGCGATTTCGGATCGCGCCCGATTTCGGTGCAATACTGGTCGAGGAGCGCCATGCGTGTCCGCATCACATCAAGCGGCGCGTCCGAGACATTCCACCAGTCGCCATATTGTGCCGCCAACCGCAGCGCCTTATCGCCCTTCACGCCGATCACCAGCGGCGGGGGCGGCACGGGCTTCGGTTCCAGATAGGCATCCTTCACCTGATAGTGCTTGCCGCTATAGCTCACTTTGCCCGGTTGCGTCCATAGGCGCTTGAGGATTTCGAGAGTGTCTTGCAGTTGTTCCAGCCGCACGCCGGGGGTGGGGTAGTCATAGCCGTAGCCTGCATACTCGTCCACCTTCCAGCCCGCGCCCACGCCGAGGTACAGCCGCCCGCCGCTGAACACTTGCAGCGTGGAGGCCATCTTCGCCAGCAGGGCAGGGTTGCGGTAGTTCTGCCCCATGACCATCGGCCCGATGTCAAACTGCGGGAACTTGGCTGCGAGGAACGAAAGCACCGTCCACGCTTCGTAAGTATACAGATCGCTCCAGAAAAGGTGGTCAGTCATCCACAGGCTTTTGAACGTCCCTTGAATCAGCGGGACGACGGCCTCGATGTCCTCCATCCATTGCGTCAGCTTGCTTGCAGGATGGCGTTCCACCAGTGCCAATCCAAATTCGACAGCCATTTTGATTGCTCCTTATTATGCGAAGATGCCGTTACAGACATTCTCTTTGCGGGCGATTCCATTGTTCCTGCGTTTCATCTTTCAACGGTGGGCGGTTAGCACGGCAGGGCTGAACAGGGTGAAACCCCTGCATGGTGTACTGTTGCTTTCTTTTGGGAAAAGAGCTATGTTGATAATCATTATATCCAGAATTGGGCTTCGCAACTGAAAATGGATTCGGACAGGAAGGCTCTATGACCGGCACGGAACTCCACAACGAGAGGGTTGCGCTCAATAGCGCGACGGGCAAGGTGAACGGGTATCTGGTGCTGCCTTCTGGCGCTGGCCCCTTTCCGGCGGTGGTGGTCATCCACGAAGCCTATGGCCTGAACGACAATATGCGCGACATCGCCCAACGCTTCGCCCGCGAGGGTTATGCGGCGCTGGCGGTAGACCTGTTCGCGGGGCGCAATCAAGTGGCGTGCATGTTCCGCTATTTCGCCGGTTCGGTGTTGAACTCGCTCAACCACAGCGGCATCAGCGGTCTAAAAGATTCGCTATCGTGGCTGGAGAAGCATCCGCAGGTGGATGGCGCACGGGTAGGGGCGATTGGTTTCTGCTTAGGCGGCGGGTTCGCCATTGCATGGGCGAGTGCCGACCCGCGCCTGAAGGTGATCGCGCCTTTCTACGGGATGAACCCGCGCCCGTTGGATGCGGTCGCCCGTTCCTGTCCGGTGGTGGGTTCGTACCCCGAAAACGATTTCACCAAAGGGGCAGGGCAGAAGCTGGAAGCCAAACTGAGCGAACATCACATCGAGCATGACATCAAGACATACCCGGAGGCCAAGCACTCGTTCTTCAATGATCGTGGCCCGAATTTCAACGCCGCCGCCGCTGAAGATTCATGGACGCGCACGTTGGCCTTTTTCAAGCAGCATCTTCAGGTCTAGCCTGCGAACGAGGGTCAGGGGTGCATCTGCACCCCGCCTCATGGCACATCCCAACACGCGAACGCTCCGTTCGCGTCCTTTCATCCTCGCTAGAGCGTTTGAAGCGTTGGAGCGATTACCTTGCTAACAGCGCGTCTCCCATTGACTCTACCTCCCCCCTATGCTAGACTTTCGTCACTCATAAGGTTTTTGATTCAGTAAGGGTGTACCGGCTATCAGCGCTGTAAACTACCGTATCAACGAGCAGATTCGTGTTCGTGAAGTGCGTCTCATTACCGACACGAACGAGAATATCGGTGTGGTCTCCACACGGACGGCGCTGCAAATGGCCGAGGAACGCGGCCTCGATCTGGTCGAAGTCTCGCCGAACGCAGAACCGCCGGTTTGCCGAATCATGGATTTCGGCAAGTTCCAGTATGAGAAGCGCCGGAAGGAACGCGAGGCGAAGAAGCAGCAGAAGATCATCGAGGTCAAGGAAATTCAGCTTCGCCCCAAGACCGACCAGCATCATCTGGGGTTCAAAGTGGTGAATGCCCGTAACTGGATTAAGGCTGGCATGAAAGTGCGTGTGCGTGCACGGTTTCGTGGGCGCGAACGTGACTATCCAGATATTGCTTTGCAGCGCATGTTGGAAATCGCGGCGGATTTACAGGATGTGGCCGCCATCGAGCAGCAGCCGACCATGGATGGGAATACCATGATTATGGTCTTGTCGCCCGCATCCGATAAAAAGAAGTAACTCGGAGCAAGATTGTGGCTAAGAAATATAAGATCAAGACACACAAAGCAACCGCCAAGCGTTTCCGCGTGACCGGAACCGGTTTGGTTGTGCGCACCAAGAGTGGTAAGAGCCATTTCCGCCGCCGTACCGCCAAGCGCAGCAAGCGTTTGATGGACAAGCTGATTGGCGTGGGAAATGCGACTATTCAGCGCAAGATTAAGAAACTCGCACCTTATCTGGGCAAGTACCGTCAGAATCCCGGTCGCTAAACCGGCCTTTTGAAACCGACTCGTTTCACTGGCCCGGGGCATTCGCGCCGGGTCTTCGTTGTCAGGAGCTTATAAAAATGTCGAGAACGAAAACCGGCGTTGTACGCCGCCGCTGGCACAAGAAACTGTTGAAGAAGGCCAAAGGCATGTGGGGTACGCGCGGTAGTCTACACCGCCGCACGAACGAAGCCCTGCTGAAGGCACAGTGGAACGCCTTCCGGGGTCGCCGCGCCCGCAAGCGCGATATGCGTCGTTTGTGGATTATGCGTATCAACGCCGCTGCTCGCATCAACGGCATGAGCTACAGCAAGTTCATTTACGGCTTGCAGAATGCCAACGTGCTGGTTGACCGCAAAATGCTGGCCGACATCGCCGTGCGCGATCCGCAGACCTTCACCAAGCTGGCCGCTGTCAGTATGCAGCACCCGGCTCCGACGGCTTCCACCGGCCCGAAGGGTATTCTACCGCCCCTCGTGAAGGCTTCTGCGCCTGCCGCCGCTGCTGCTCCGGTAGCCGCGCCCGCTGCGCCGAAAGCGCGTGTCGTCAAGAAGCGGTCGCCCGCTGGTGACGATCTGACCACGATTGAAGGCATCGGCCCCAAAAGCGCGAAGGCGCTGGAGAAGGCCGGAATCAGCACATGGGCGCAGATCGCAGCCATGACCCCCGAAGAACTGAATGATGTGGTACATCATGGCGGCGTGAGCCTCCTCACTGGTGCTACCAAGTCGTGGCCTAAGCAGGCGCAACTGCTGATCGAAGGCAAGTTCGACGAATTTCAAGAGTACATCACCAAGCTCAAGGGTGGCCGCGAAGTCGAGTAGCCGCCGTCCGTAAAATGGTTATGACACCCAACGGGGAGCAATTTGCTCCCCGTTTTGCTTTCGGCACAAGGAGTCCTGTCCGGTGAAAGACGAACGCCTCATTACCAGTTTGCAGAACGACACGGTGAAGCTGACCAAGCTATTGCAAACCGATTCGCGCCGCCGCCGCAAGGAGGGGCTGATCGTCCTCGAAGGCGTGCGGTTGGTGGCGGACGCGCTGGCGGCGGGGGCGCGTCCGGTTCATGCGCTGTTCAGCCCGGAATTGGTGGACGGGGGTTTGCGAGAGCGCGTCCGGGGGGCGGGGGGGACAGTGCTGGCGGTATCCGATGCGGTGCTGCGTCATGCGGCGGATACGCAGCAACCGCAGGGCGTGGTGGCGGCGTTCGCCATGCCTGCGCCGCGTTTGCCCGCGCAGCCCCGCGCCGTGCTGATTCTGGATGCGCTGCGCGACCCCGGCAACCTCGGCACGATTTTGCGGACGGCTGCTGCCGCTGGCGTGGAAGCCGTGCTGCTCGCGCCGACCTGCGTTGACCCCTACAACCCCAAAAGTTTGCGTGCCGGCATGGGAGCGCATTTCCGGGTGCCGCTGGCGCAGCGCGAGTGGGACGCAATCGCAACCTATTGTTCGCAACATACCGTGTATGTGGCGGACGGCGCGGGCGAATTAGCCTATGACCGCGCCGACTGGTCTGGGCGCTGGGCGCTGGTCATCGGCGGTGAGGCGCACGGTGCAGGCGGTGAGGCGGATCGGCTGGCGCAGCACCGTATTCGCATCCCGATGGCTGCTGATACTGAGTCGCTCAACGCGGCGGTGGCGGCGGCGGTCATCTTATTCGAGGCGCACAGACACGGATGAAATCGGGGTCATGTTCAGTTTAGCCATTCGTGCGGGTGGGGTGCTGCTGGTGCTGATCGGCCTGTGCGCGGCGGCGCTGCTGCTGTTGGCACGCCTTCAGCCGCCGTCCCTGACGGATTTCACCGCCGACTGTGCGGGGCAGGTGGGGCGCTGCTGGCGCGGCATTACCCCCGGTCTAACGTCGGTGCGCGAGGCCGAGGGCATCCTTCAGGCCAACGGCTACAGCAAGCAGATGAAGGGCGTCACGGGCGTGGAACTGCAAGACCGTGTGCTGCCCTATCGTCTGGAGGGCGCGTCGCCGGCCTGCGTGGATGTGTATTTCGGCTATCAGATCGTGGGCGTTCGCACCGTAATTCTGTTCTGCCTCGGCCTGCGTGTGGGGGATGTGCTGCTGGCGCTGGGCGAACCCGAATTGCGGGTGAGCTATGGCGCACTGGGCGAGGATTGGCTGTACGAACGGCTGACCGTGCGCCTCGTTGAATCGCTCAATGACCCCTTTTCGCCGGTTGACCACATCCGCCTCGTGCTGGATCGCACCCCGTATGCACGGAAGGGTGCGGCGTGGCGCGGGCTGTTGCCCCTGTGGAAATTTTGCCAGTTTGAACCCGCGTACCCCGCCTGCTGAGGCGTTTAGGAAGCTGGAAAAGTCACACCTCGAATACGAGGTAGCGAAATTCCCCGCCCCACTCCGGTGATAGCACGGAATAAGGATGCCATGTTACCGTGTAGGTGTGGGACAGAGACAGCGTATACTCTGGGGCTATTGGCTGCCAGCTTAAATCCCCCTGTACTGTGCGTCCATCGTGCAGGTGAAAGTCTTTATCATTAGTGACTCTAGTTCCTGGCTTCCAGTACAAATCAGTGTTCGTCAGAAATACGGTGTATCCCCGCATGTTTGGCTGATTCGCCATGACGAGTTGTTCAATGCGGCTTACATCTTTCCAGACACCATAGCGTCCCAAATCGCGTGCGCTGTGATCTTTGAGCGCGAATACCTCACCACGATGGGTTGAGTTGAAATAGCACGTCCGGTATTTCAACTCAACCGCCAAGCGTTGATGGTTGGAGAAGGTGAGCAGCAGATCGAGATGTATCCGTTTGGTCAGGTCAATCGGGTATTCAAGGCGAACAGTCGCGTCTGGAAATAAGGTATGGAACTGCCATGCGAAAGCGTGTTGGAAATCGGCTTCCGAATGAAAAATCGGCCTTTCCTGACTGAGGTGCTTCATCAATTCATGAATGTCGAACATTTGCCACTTCCTGATTCGATCACGACCTACAAAAAAGAGTGGCCTTCTCGCCACCCTTACGCATTTCGTCCTGTTGCGTATCCACCCTCACCCTGTAGTCCCTCCGCATTTGCGCTATGGCAAAGTAAGACCAACGGATGCGTCTTTCGCCCCTCTCCAAAGCGGACTCCGCGTGTTGGAGAGGGGACGGGGGTGAGGTTCTTCAAAAAACCTACCCTTGAAAGCGGATGGGGGATGAGGGTGAAAATGTTAGAAGTTAATCATGTGTCCTTCGAGGCCGTGCGCCGCTTCCTTGAGGGCCTCGCTCAGTGTCGGGTGCGCGTGAACGTTGCGGGCGATTTCTTCCGGCGTGAGTTCCGCCAGTCGCGCCAGCGTCAGTTCCGGCAGTAGTTCGGTCACATCCGGGCCAATCATGTGCGCGCCTAGCATTTCGCCATACTTCTTATCGCTGATGAGCTTGACGAAGCCGGTGGTATCGCCCAGCCCGTGCGCCTTGCCGTTGGCCTGAAATGGGAACTTGGCGACGTTGATCTCGTAGCCCTTATCCCGCGCCTGCTTCTCGGTATAGCCGAAACTGGCGATCTGCGGCTGGCAGTAGGTGGCGCGGGGCATCATGTCGAAGTCTAGTTCGGCGCTGGGCGCACCAGCGATATTCTCAGCGGCGATCACGCCCATCGCTTCCGCCACATGCGCCAGCATCAGCTTGGCGGTCACATCACCGATGGCGTAGATGTGCGGCACGTTGGTTTGCATCTTGCTGTTGATGGCAATCGCGCCGCGATCGGTCAGCTTCACGCCGGTCTTTTCCAGCCCGTAACCTTCGGTGCGCGGCTTGAAGCCGATGGCCTGCATCACCTTGTCGGCCTCCAGCGTGACGGTCTTGCCGTCCGGCGGGGTGACGGTCACGCGCACGTTCGCGCCGGTGTCTTCGATCTTCTCGACCTTCGTGCCGGTCATGATCTTGATGCCGTAGCGTTCGTATTGCTTGCGCAATTCCGCCGAGACTTCCTCATCTTCCAGCGGAACCATGCGATCGAGGAATTCAACGATGGTCACATCCACGCCGAAGTTGCTCATCACGTAGGCAAATTCCACGCCAATCGCGCCCGCGCCGGCGATGATGATGCTCTTGGGCAGGTTGGCTTCCATGATCTGTTCTTCATAGGTCACGACGCGCCCACTGAGCGACGAGCCGGGGATCAAGCGGGTGGTCGCGCCCGCCGCGATTATCGCGTGCTTGAACTTGAGCGTTTCGTCGCCGCCTGCGTTCAGCTTGACGGTGAGGGTATTGGCATCGGTGAATGCGCCGCTGCCTTCAAACTCATCAATCTTGTTCTTACGCATCAGGAAATGCACGCCTTTCACGCGACCATCCGCCACGCGGCGGCTGCGCTTGTGCGCTTCGCCAAAGTCGAACGTGACTTCGCCCGTGACCTTGATGCCGAACGTTTTGGCCTCGTGCTTGAAGATGTGCGCCAGTTCCGCATTGCGTAGCAGCGCCTTGGAGGGGATGCAGCCCACGTTCAGGCACACGCCACCCCAGTACTGCTTTTCGACGATGGCGGTTTTCAATCCGAGCTGGCTGGCGCGGATGGCTGCCACGTAACCGCCCGGCCCTGCGCCGAGCACGACGACATCGTATTCTTTCGCCATGAGTTTGTTCTGTCCTTCGGATGGTTATCTTTTTGAGATGCGCTCAAGTCTACCTTACGCATCCTGCGAATCAAAGACGCGGTACACGGGGCTGGACTTACCGTTTTGGCTGTCCCGCCCCGTGCTGGCGAACCTTGTTCGCGGTGGCAATCATCAGCCGCCGGAGGGCAGCGAGGGTAGCTGCGGGTCGGATGGCGGCGGTGGCACTTGCTGATCGAATGACGGCGGCGGCGAAGCCTCCCCGTTCGGCCCCGGCGGTGGGCAGAAGGGGCGCGTCTCGCTGGCGGGCATTGGCGGGTCGCCCGGCCCCGGCTTATACACACACGGGCGGTCATCCACCACGCCGGAATTTTGCGGCACAGGTGTGGCGCAGAAGGGGCGCGTCTCGTTGGCGGGCATTGGCGGGTTGCCCGGCCCCGGTTCGTTCACGCACGGGCGGTTATCCACAATGTCGGTATTTGGCGGCGGCGTGACTTCCGCGCACAACGGGCGCTTGTCGTCCGCTGAACGCGGCGGGAACACGCAATCGCGCTGAAAGTTGTCGCCGATAGACGACAGGTCGAACTTGTCGCACGAGGGGAACGGGTCTTCGCCGCACAGGGGCGTGCCGTCGCGCAGGTGGTCTTCGATCTGCTGGCGTAGCGCCGCCACTTGTTCCTCGCTCAAGGGGGCAGCCAGTTCAATCTTGCGTTCCAGCAGATCGAACGGCAGCGCCTTCAGGAAATCTATCCGCCCGCCATACGATTCGGGCAGTTCGGGCAGGCCAGCGGGCGCGAACCCTTCAGGATCATCGTCCCGCGCCTTCAGCGGCACGCGCACCCATGTCCCCGGCACGATCACCTGTCGTTCGCCTTCGGACAGCACGTAAGCCGCGCCTTCCAGCGTACTCACGCTCATGCCCTGCTCCGCGTCTGCCTGAAAGAACACGGTTGAACCCATCTGCACATCCACGCCGTTCACGTTGAACTGCACTTCGCCCACGCCCTGCGGGGTTTGCACCAGCATCCCGCTTTCGGGCGCTTCCACACACTGCGAATCGCGCAGGCCGGTTTTCAGGTAGAAGGCTTGCATCGGCTTCAGCCCATCGGGATTGTCCTCGCTGACGGCATTCGTGACTTCCACATTCCCGAATAGCAGGAAGGTCACATTCTGTCCCGGCATCGTGTCCGGCAGGTTGGCCTGCAACTTGAGCAGCGCCACGCCCCATTGCCCGCTGGCGGTGTCCATGCCGGAGAGCGTCATTTGCTGGATGTCGGTGAGGTTAGCGAGGTCGCCTGTTGTGTTGAAGGCGAAGTCGGTCACGTTCGGCTGCGGGATGGCGCTCAAATTCACGTTGCCGTAGCAGGCTTGATTGCGTCCGGTGTTCACGCAAGCGGCATCGGCGGCGGCCAGCGCCTGCTGGACGATCTGCGGGCAAGTGGGGTCTTGTGCCAGCACAGCCGCCGGCGCGAGGCACAGCAGCAGCGCGGCGATCCACCATTTCAAACGAGGGGACATGAATGCGCCCATAGACATCAATGTAAGGGGTTTTGGATGCAGAATCCCCTCCCCTTTTTCCCCTCCCCATGCATGGGGAGGGGTTGGGGTGGGGACTCTTTCCTGCTTCACTTGATTCTTATGGGGGGACATGAATGCACCTTCACTTCTCAATCCGCTTAGTGCTTCGGAACCAGCAGCGTCAGCTGCATGGCGTCATCGTCTACCTTAATGGTACTCAAGTCTTGATCGGGGCCAAGCCGCGCCCGCAGGGTCGCATCCAGCGCCCCCAGCATCGCCATCAGGAAATCGCCCGTGACCACGTTCACATAGGCTTCGGGCGGTTCGGGCGCGTTGGTCAGGATGTCGCCTAGCCCGATGGTGGCGAAATCGCCCGTCAGGATAACCGACACGAACACGCTGCCCGTGATGAAGGCTTCCCCGCCTAGCGCGGTCAGTTCCACATTTATCCCGTCCGGCACGAAATCTATCGCCGCCCGTTGAATCGAAGGATAGGCGCTCAACTGCGTGTTCAACGCTTCCTGAAACTGCGATTGGGTGATGACCACATCCGCCAACTGCTGCGGCGTGGCCGGTGGCAACGTCCCCAACGGCGGCGGGGTGAGCGTCATGAACTTGGGCTGCTCCAGCACCGCTTCGGTAGCCGTCCCGATGGCCGCCAGCGTCGGCTCGACGGTGGGCGGCGGGGTGGCGGTGGCGCGGGGCGGCAGCGTGGGTTCGGGTGTGTCGGTGGGCGTGGGCGTGATAGTCGGCGTGAGCGTATTCGTCGGCGTGGCGCTGGCTTCGGGCGTGAAGGTTTCGGTGGGCGGCGGTGGGACGGTTTCGGTGGGGGTCAGGCTAGGCAGTACCGCCAGCGTGGGCAGGGCGGAATCCGGTGTGGCCGGCTGGCAGGCCGCCAGCAGCGCCAGCAAAAGCACAAAGAATAGCCAGCGTAGGCGCATCACAGGGTGTCCTCCAGCAGATGAAACAGTGTTGTGCTGTAAACCGCCGCATCCCCCCTGCGGGTTACGGGTTAGGTTGAGATGAACCCTCACCCTTTTTCCCTCTCCCTCATGGCGAGGGACTT
>Ga0172373_10000997_pt1 | contig 46214 bp, 30 predicted proteins | sample Lak10m_2_FD_114546 | JGI IMG/M metagenome (GOLD analysis project Ga0172373, IMG submission 114546) | Freshwater microbial communities from Kabuno Bay, South-Kivu, Congo - kab_092012_10m | ecosystem: Environmental > Aquatic > Freshwater > Lake | place: Democratic Republic of the Congo... | reverse complement strand
GTTCGTCCGCTCGGATTTTCACGACCTCGCGCGCGCCGGGATGCGCACCCTCGCCGCCGGCCAGCGCGCGGAGCCGGTCGAGCTGGTCTATGTCCGGCTCGATGGCGGGCAGGTGCCGGTCGAGGTCAACGCCGTCCCGGCCAAGTTCAACGGCCAGCCGTGCATGCTGGTCACCGCGCGCGACCTGACGGAGCGCAAGCGCGCCGAGCAGGCGCTGGCGAAGTCGGCGGCGGAAATCGAGGACCTCTACCACCACTCCCCCTGCGGCTATCACTCCGTGGACATGGAAGGCGTCTTCGTCGCGGTCAACGACACGGAGCTGGCCTGGTTCGGGCGCACGCGCGAGGAGCTGATCGGCAAGGTGAGGCACCGCGACCTGGTGACGCCGGACACGCAGGCCGCCTACGACGCGGGCTTCGAGCGCTTCAAGCGGCACGGCGAGGTGCGCGACCTGGAGTTCAAGATCGCGCGCCCGGACGGCACGGTGATGGACATGCTCCTGAACGCGACCGCCGTGCGCGGCGCGGACGGGCGGGTGCGGCACAGCCGCTCGACGATGTTCGACGTCACGCAGCGCAAGCAGGCCGAGGCGGCGCTGCGGGCGAGCGAGGAAAACCTGCGGGTGACGCTCCAATCCATCGGCGACGGCGTGCTGGTCACGGACGCCGAGGGGCGCGTCAGCCGGCTCAACCAAGTCGCCGAGACGCTCACCGGCTGGCCGGAGGCCGAGGCGGCGGGGAAACCGGCGGCGGAAGTCTTCCGCATCATCAACGAGCACACGCGCCAGCCGGCGGCCCTCCCCGTGGCGGAGACGCTGGCGCGGGGCGCGATTCACGGCCTGGCCAATCACACCATCCTCCTCGCCCGCGACGGCACGGAGCGGCCCATCGCGGACAGTTGCGCGCCGATTCGCGGCGGCGACGGCCGCGTGCGGGGCGCGGTGCTCGTCTTCCGCGACGTGGCGGAGGAGAAGGCGGCGGAGGCGGAGCTGCGCCGCAGCCGCGCCGTCCTGCAAAACCTCTTCGAGTCGGCCCCCGGCCTGTTCCTCGTGCTCACGCCCGACTTTACCATCACGGCGGTGAGCGACGCCTACTTGAAGGCCACCATGACCCGGCGCGAGGAAATCATGGGGCGCGGCCTCTTCGACGTTTTCCCCGACAACCCGGACGACGCCGACGCCACGGGCGTCTCCAACCTCCGCGCCTCGCTCAACCGCGTGCTCCAGAACGCCGCGCCCGACACGATGGCCATCCAGAAGTATGACGTGCGCCGGCCCGACGGCGCGTTCGAGGAGCGCTACTGGAGCCCGGTCAACTCACCCGTGTTCGGCGCGGACCACCGCCTCGAATACATCATCCACCGCGTCGAGGACGTGACCACCTTCATGCGGCAGAAGCAGGCTTCCGCGCCGCCGGACACCGTCATCCTCACGCGCCTGGAGCGGATGGAGGCGGAGGTTTATCGCAGCGCGCAGGAGGTTCGCGCCGCGCGGGACCAGCTCGAGGAGCGCGTGCGCGAGCGCACGGCGGAACTCGCCGCGACCAACCGGGAGCTGGTCGCGGAGATGGCCGCGCGCGAGCAGTCCCAGCGCGCCTTCGCCGCCGCCGAGGCCAAGTTCCGCACGCTCGTCGAGCAGTCGCTCGTGGGCATCTACATCATCCAGGACGACCGGTTCAGCTACGTGAACCCGCGCATGACGGAGATTTTCGGCTTCAGCGCGGAGGACTTTGCCGCCCGGCCCGTGTTCGACTTCATCGCGCCGGACGACCGCGCGCTGGCGGTGGAGAACCTCCGCCGCCGGCTCTCCGGCGAGGTTCCCAGCATCCGCTACCAGCTCCACATGCTGCGGCAGGACGGGGTCGTCCTCCACGTCGAGGTCCACGGCGCGCGCACGGAGTTCAACGGCCGGCCCGCCGTCATGGGCACGCTGCTGGACATCACCGAGCAGAAGCTCGCCGAGCAGCGGCTCGCGGCGGAGCGCCAGCTCCTGCGCACGCTGATTGACAACCTGCCCAGCCACATCTTCGTGAAGGACACGCAGGGCCGCTACCTCGTCAGCAACCGGTCCCACACCCAACTGCTCGGCGCGGCGACCGAGGCGGACCTGCTCGGCAAGACGGTCTTTGACTTCTTTCCGCCGGAGGTGGCCCGTGGCTTCGCCGTCACCGACGAGGCGTTGCTGCAGGGCGGCGAGTCAATCATCGAGCGGGAGGAGCGCTACGTCGCGCAAGGCGGCCACGGCTGGCACTCCGCCACGAAGGTCCCCCTGCGCGACGCCTCGGGCCGCATCACCGGCCTCGTCGGCATCCGGCACGACATCACCGCGCGCAAGCAGGCGGAGGAGGCGCTGAATTTCTACACGGCGAGCCTGGTGCGCAGCAACCGCGAGCTGCAGGACTTCGCCTCCGTCGCCTCGCACGACTTGCAGGAACCGCTGCGCAAGATCCAGGCGTTCAGCGACCGGCTCAAGGCCCGCTCCGGCCCCGCGCTGGACGACACGGGCCGCGATTATCTCGACCGGATGCAGAGCGCCGCCGCGCGGATGCAGACGCTCGTGAACGACCTGCTCACCTTCTCCCGCGTCACCAGCCGCGCGCAGCCCTTCGTGCCCACGGACCTGGCCCGCGTCGCGCGCGAGGTGCTCGCCGATTTGGAAACCCGCGTGGAGCAGACCGGCGGGCGCGTGGAACTCGGCGACCTGCCCGTCATCGAGGCCGACGCCACGCAGATGCGGCAGCTCCTCCAGAACCTCGTCGCCAACGCGCTCAAGTTCCACCGCCCCGACGCGCCGCCCGTGGTGAAGGTGACCTGCGAGCGCGCCGGCGACACCGTGCGCCTGCTCGTGGCGGACAGCGGCATCGGCTTCGACGAGAAATACCTCGACCGCATCTTCACCATCTTCCAGCGCCTGCATGGCCGCGAGGAATACGAGGGCACCGGCGTGGGCCTGGCCGTCTGCCGCAAAATCGCCCACCGCCACAACGGCACCATCACTGCCCGCAGCCAACCCGGCGCGGGCGCGACCTTCATCGTGACGCTGCCGGTGAAGCAGGCGAAGGAGTAGCTGGCGGCCGCACGCGAGCGAAGACGACACGCCCGGCGGGCTTTTCAAATCCGGCCCTGTCCGCCGCGACGGTGTTTCAAATCCAGCAATCGCGCCCGATCCCATCCGTCCCGATCACGATAGGTTTCCTTGCTGGTAATCAGTTGGTCGAGGCCGAGGAAGGGAATGAGGACGCCGTCAAGTTCCCGGCGCTCGGCATTCGGCGCGGCCTCGGGGTAAGTGACCTTCCAAGCGTGCGTGCTGACGTCCACTTCAATTTCATCGGCGATTTTCACGACGACGTTCTCGATGATGTCTTTTGGGGTCAGCTCCCGCGCGGCTCCGTCTGCAAGGTTGGACAGTGCTTGGATGACCCGCTGACAGTTCTCTTCGCTGGCCTCCACCAGCAAATCCACATCCTCTGTCGTCCGCACCAGGCCGTGGAGGATGCACGCCTGTCCGCCGATGACGAGGTAACGCGCGCCCGCTTCGTTGAGCAGGCGGCAGACGCGCACGAGCGAGTGGCTTTCGGACATGGCTACCAGAGCCGCGGGTTGGATTGGGCTTTGCGCCAACGCTCATATTCCTCCCATGTCTTCGCCTTGAACACGAAGCCTCGGGGCTTGGGATACGGATTGAGCGCGTCGGCCTGGGCCTGCAATGCGGTGGCGCGGCGCAACGCCTCCTCCGGTGTCAACCGCTCGGGACTGAGCGAGTGCGGGCGCGTGCCGACAATTTTCATCGGCGAAAACCTAACAGACGTCGCGTTGACCGGCTACTGGTAGTTCTCCATCCCCGCGCACGAGCACACGAGGTTGCGGTCGCCGAAGACGTTGTCCACGCGGGCGACGGGGGGCCAGAACTTGTAGTCCACGAGGCTCTTCACGGGGAAGGCCGCCTGCTCGCGCGAGTAGGGGTGCGTCCAGTCGCCGGCGATCTGGTCGGCGGTGTGCGGCGCGCCTTTGAGCGGGTTGTTCGCCTTGTCGGCCTTGCCGGTTTCCACGGCGGTCATCTCGGCGTGGATGGCAATCATCGCGTCGCAGAAGCGGTCGAGTTCCGCCAGCGGCTCGCTCTCCGTCGGTTCCACCATCAGCGTGCCGGCGACCGGCCAACTCAACGTCGGCGCGTGGAAGCTGAAATCCATCAGCCGCTTCGCCACGTCCTCGGCGGTCGTGGCCTTGAAACCGCGCAGGTCGAGGATGCACTCGTGCGCGACGAGGCCGGACGCGCCCTTGTAGAGCGTGGGGAAATACTTCTCCAACCGGCGGCTGATGTAGTTCGCGTTGAGAATCGCCACCTTGGTCGCCTCGGTCAGCCCGGTGCTGCCCATGCACGCGATGTAAACCCACGAGATGGGCAGAATGCTCGCGCTGCCCCACGGCGCGGCGCTGACGGGGCCGATGGGGTCTTCGCCGCCGAGCGGGACAACCGGATGGTCCGGCAGGAAGTCCACGAGATGCGCGGCGACGCCGATGGGTCCCATGCCCGGGCCACCGCCGCCGTGCGGAATGCAGAAGGTCTTGTGCAGGTTCAGGTGGCAAACGTCCGCGCAGATGAAGCTGGGCGAAGTCAGCCCGACCTGCGCGTTCATGTTCGCGCCGTCCATGTAAACCTGCCCGCCGGCGTCGTGGATGATCTGGCAAATCTCGCGGATGGTGCCCTCGAAGACGCCGTGCGTGCTCGGGTAAGTGACCATGAGGCACGCGAGGTTCGCGGCGTGCGCGGCGGTCTTCGCGCGGAGGTCGGCCACGTCAATGTTCCCCTGCGCGTCGCACGCGACGGCGACGACCTTAAGCCCGGCCATCACGGCGCTGGCCGGGTTCGTGCCGTGCGCGCTGGTCGGGATGAGGCAGATGTCGCGGTGCGATTCGCCGCGGCTGGCGTGGTATTTGTGGATGACCAGCAGGCCCGTGTATTCGCCCGCGGAACCGGAGTTGGGCTGGAGCGAGATGCCGGGGAAGCCGGTGATTTCCGCGAGCCACTGCTCAAGCTGCTTGAACAACGCCTGATAGCCGAGGGTTTGCTTGAGCGGCGCGAACGGATGGATTTTGCCGAACTCCGGCCACGTCACCGGCAGCATCTCGCTCGTGGCGTTGAGCTTCATCGTGCAGGAGCCGAGCGGAATCATCGCCTGGCAGAGCGAGAGGTCGCGCGACTCCAGCTTGCGCAGGTAGCGCAGCATCTCGGTCTCGGAGTGGTGCTGGTTGAAGACCGCCGCGTTGAGGAACTTGGAAGTCCGCGCAAACGCCCCGTAGTCGCAGGCTTCAGCCTGCGCATAAAACTCCTCCAGCTTGAACGGCGTCTCAAACCCCGCGTTGAAGATGCGGACAAGCAATTCCACATCCGCCAAGTCCGTCGTCTCGTCGAGCGCGACGCCGAGCGTGGCCTTGTCGAGCACGCGCAAGTTCACGCCGTGCTTCTCGGCGACGGCCACGATTTCCTTGCTCGTGTAGCCCTTGAGCTGGATTGCGAGCGTGTCGAAGTAAATCGAGGTGAGCACCGAGTGCCCAAGCTTCGCCACACCCGCTGCGAGCAAACGCGTGTGCCGGTGGACGCGCGTCGCGATGGCTGCCAGCCCCGCCGGACCGTGATACACCGCATACATCGCCGCGATGTTCGCGAGCAACGCCTGCGCCGTGCAGATGTTCGACGTGGCCTTCTCGCGGCGGATGTGCTGCTCGCGCGTGCCGAGCGCGAGGCGCAGGCCGACCTTGCCGCGCGCGTCCTTCGAGACGCCCACGAGCCGGCCCGGCATGTTGCGCTTGTAAGCATCGCGCGTCGCGAAGAGCGCCGCGTGCGGCCCGCCGTAGCCCAGCGGCACGCCGAAGCGCTGCGCGCTGCCCACGCACACGTCCGCGCCGAACTCGCCCGGCGCGCGCAGCACCGTGAGCGCAAGAATGTCCGCCGCCACGACGACGAGCGCACCGGCCGCGTGGGCCTTCGTCGCGAAGTCCGTGTAGTCCAGCACCGCGCCGGTCGTGGTCGGGTATTGCACCAGCGCGCCGAACACGGAGTTGTCGAACGCGAACGCCTCGTGGTTGCCCACGACGACTTCGAGCTTCAGTGCTTCTGCGCGCGTGCGGACGAGCGCGACCGTCTGCGGATGGCAGGCTTCGGACACGAAGAACTTCGCGCGGTTGTCGTTCGGTGGCATCGCGCGATGGCAGAGCGTCATCGCCTCGGCGGCGGCGGTGGCCTCGTCGAGCATCGAGGCGTTGGCGATGTCGAGGCCGGTGAGGTCGCAGACCATCGTCTGGAAGTTGAGCAGCGATTCGAGGCGGCCCTGCGAAATCTCGGCCTGGTAAGGCGTGTATTGCGTATACCAGCCGGGGTTTTCGAGAATGTTGCGCTGGATGACCGGCGGCGTGATGCAGTCGTGGTAGCCAAGGCCGAGGTAGGATTTGAAAACTTGGTTCTTGCTGGCGATGGCCTTGAGCTGGCGCAGCGCATCGAACTCGGAAAGCGCAGGCGGAATGTTCAACGGAGCCGCGAGCCGGATGTCGGCGGGCACCAGCGCGTCAATCAGCGCGTCGAGCGAGTCGTAGCCGAGCGTCTTGAGCATCTCTGCGGCCTCGGCGGGGCGGGGGCCATTGTGGCGGCGGACAAAGTTGTCAGGATGGGCAAAGGCGGCGGGCGTGGCGGTCATCGAGTCAGTTTTCAGTCAGTTGCGGATAGTTTCCGTGCAAAGCACCCGGCGAGGGTAGAAACGAGCCGGGGCAATGCAAGATTGATTTGGGTTCCTTCACGTCGTCTCCTACGACTACTTCTTCGGAGCCGCCGCCTTTGCCCGCAGAAACCCCTCCATGTCCTTCTTCGGGTCGAAGTCCTTCGCGAGGCCGAAGGTGTCGCGGAGGTGCGCCAGCGCGTTGCCGCGATAGCTTTCCTTGCCGGCCATCGGCAGCGTCACGGTCTCGCGCGTGGCATCCGTGCGGCCGAACTGCATATGCACCTCCCCCTTCTCGTGCGACATCGCGCCACCGATCCGGGCGAACTCCGCAAAGAAATGCCGGAGCTTCTCATCGCCTTCGTCGAGCTTGTCAAACTCCGCCTTGGACAGCGGAAAACGAAACCGAATCTGCTGTCCGACCAACGTGATGAACGGCTCGGGCCGGGCCAGCGACGCGTTGATCAGTTCGCGCTCGGTGGCGGTTTCCTTGCCCTTCATTGCGACTTCGAGCGCCTTGCGCGCGAACACATTCCCCGCTTCGAGCAACTTGCTGACGTTGCGGAGGGTGACGCGCTGTGTGCCGCACGGCTGGCCCTTGTCGTCGAGGTAGAACTTCCCGTTCTCGACGCGCACGTTCGCCACGAGCAGCGCCAATACATTCGTTTTCGCTCGGCGATATGCCTCCTCCAGCGAGTTCGTCTTCGGGTCAACCGCACCGGCGAGTTCTTCTTTGAAGCCCTCGACGTTCAGCTCGAAAATCCAGTTGGCGAAGAAGAACGTCCGCTGGCCCTTCATCACGTCGGCGAGCTGCTCGCGCTCCTGTGCGCTCAACTGCGTCACATCGTCCGCGCCGTAGATGCCGTGGTAGGTCTGGTGGATGCGCAGCGTGTCGGCCTTCGCGTCGTGCTCGTAAGTCATCGTCTGCCGCTCGAACTCGATGCAGCCGGTGAGCGCAACCGCAAGCGCGAGGAAGGGGAGAAGCTTTCTGAACATGAGCGCGATGTAACGCCCTCGACCCGGTTGTGGCAAGCCGCAGCAGCCACGACAGAGTATTTAGCGCCCAATGTCGCGAAGCGTCTGGACTGCGGGTGGCTTTAGCACCGCTTTTTTGGTGGAGGCGGCGGTTGCATGTCCAGCCAAGAGCGGCGTTGAAGACGCCGTAGTCCAGACGCTTCGCGTTCACCTGGCCCTACAGGTTGACGAGGTTCGATTGAAAAGCTGCTTCCTTCACTTCGTCGCACACTCCGACATGCTGACCATCCGCACCAACGTCGCCGCCCGTTTCTGTGATGGCGTGTCGCGGCGCAGCTTCCTGAAGATCGGCGGGCTGGGCTTGGGCGGGCTGGCGTTGCCGCAGTTGCTGGAGGCCGAGGCGAAGGCGGGCATCCGCAAGTCGCACAAGGCGGTCATCATGATTTACCTGCCGGGTGGGCCGCCGCATCAGGACATGTATGACCTGAAGAACGACGCGCCGCGCGAGATTCGCGGGCCGTTCAAGGAGATTTCCACGAAGGTCCCCGGCATCCGCATCTGCGAACACCTGCCGCGCATGGCGGCGATGATGGACAAGCTCGTGCCCATCCGCTCCATCGTCGGCGCGGAGGACCGGCATGAGAACTACCAGTGCTTCACCAGCCGGCTGCCCATCCGCGAGCCGCGCGGCGGGTGGCCGTCGTTCGGCTCGGTGGCGTCGAAGCTCCTCGGGCCGGCGCATCCCGGCATCCCGCCGTTCATCGGGCTGGAGAACCGCACGCAACATCGGCCCTACAACGCCGCCGGGCCGGGCTTCCTCGGCGTGCCGCACCGGTCGTTCAAGCCCGAGGGCGACGGCAAGGCGGACTTGGTTCTCAACGACCTCTCCGTTGAGCGTCTCGCGGACCGCCGCTCGCTGCTCGCGGGCTTCGACCACTTTCGCCGCGACGTGGACAGCAGCGGCCTGATGGACGGCCTCGACGCCTTCACGCAACAGGCCTTCGGCGTGCTCACGTCCAGCCAGCTCGCCGCCGCGCTCGACTACACGAAGGAAGACCCGCGCACCATCGCCGCCTACGGCAAGGGCGACCCGCGCATCCGGGGCGACGCCTCGCCGCGCATCAACGAGCAGTTTCTCATCGCGCGCCGGCTCGTCGAGGCTGGCGCGCGGGCGGTGACAGTGTCTTTCGGCTTCTGGGATTACCACGGGCAGAACCACAAGATCGCGAAGGAAGATTTCCCGATGCTCGACCAAGGTGTCACGGCACTGGTGCAAGACCTGCACGACCGCGGCCTGGACAAGGACGTGAGCGTCGTGGTCTGGGGCGAGTTCGGCCGCACGCCGACCATCAACAAGGACGCGGGCCGCGACCACTGGCCGCGCGTGTCATGCGCGCTGCTGGCGTGCGGCGGCATGAAGACCGGCCAGGTCATCGGCGCGACCGACCGGCTTGGCGGCGAATGCACCGAGCGGCCTGTGCGCTTCGGCGACGTCTTCGCGACGCTCTACCAGAACCTCGGCATTGACCCGCAGTCCACCGTGACCGACCTCACGGGCCGCCCGCAATACGTCGTGGACCCGGACAGCGAGCCGCTGCGGGAGCTGGTGGGGTAATTTTTCCGTTCGCGCTGAACACGTCTCTGCATCTTCGCGTCAGGCTCTCAGTCTTATGCTGAAAATCTTCGGCTCCTCCTCCGGCAAGCTGTGCGATGGAACTTCACGCCGCGACTTCCTCCGCGTCGGCGCGCTGGGCATGGGTGGGCTGGCGTTGCCGCAGTTGCTGGAGGCCGAAGCGCTCGCGGGGATCGGCAAGTCGCACAAGGCGGTCATCATGGTTTACCTCGTCGGCGCGCCGCCGCATCAGGACATGTATGACCTGAAGATGGACGCGCCGACCGAGATTCGCGGCCCGTTTCGCCCCATCAAGACCAACGTCCCCGGCATCGAGATCTGCGAGCATCTGCCGCGGCTGGCGCGCATCATGGACAAGCTGGTGCCGCTGCGCTCCGTCTATGGCTCGCCCGACGGCGACCACGATTCCTTCATCTGCTACACGGGCCGGCACAAGCGCATCCAACCGCCCGGCGGCTGGCCGGCCATCGGCTCCGTGGTGTCGAAGTTCCAAGGCGCGGTGGACAAGTCCGTGCCGCCGTTCGTCGGCCTCGCGCCGAAGGCGGGGCATCCGCCGTATGGCTCGCCCGGTTTGCCCGGCTGCCTCGGTGCGCCGCAGGCGGCGTTCCGTCCGGCAGGCGAAGGCATGAGCGACCTCACGCTCAACGAGATTTCCCCCGCGCGCCTCAACGACCGCAAGTCGCTGCTCGCGTCCTTCGACCACTTCCGCCGCGACGTGGACAACAGCGGCGTGATCGAGGGCTTGGATGCCTTCCAGCAACGCGCGCTCGGGATGCTGACTTCCAGCAAGCTCGCCGAGGCGCTCGACCTCTCGAAGGAGGACGCGAAGACCCGCGAGCGTTACGGCAAGGGCTTCACCAGCAACTACGGCGACGGCGCGCCGCGCAACTTGGAGCAATTCCTCATGGCCCGCCGCCTCGTCGAAGCCGGCGCGCGCGTGGTGACGCTGAACTTCGGCCGCTGGGATTTCCACTCGGACAACTTCAACGAAGCGAAGAACACGCACCTGCCCTACTTCGACCAAGGCCTTTCCGCGCTGGTGCAGGACTTGCACGACCGGGGCATGGCCAAGGATGTGGCCGTCGTGGCGTGGGGTGAGTTCGGCCGCACGCCGACCATCAACAAGGAAGCGGGCCGTGACCACTGGCCGCGCGTGGGCGGTGGATTGCTGGCGGGCGGCGGCTTCCGCACGGGGCAGGTCATCGGCGCGACGGACCGGCTGGGCGGCGAGATTGCCGAGCGCGGTGTCCACTTCGGCGAGGTCTTCGCAAGCCTCTACCAGCACCTCGGCCTCGACCCGCACGACACGATGTTCACCGACCTCGCGGGCCGACCGCATCCGCTCGTGGACTACCAGCACGAGGTGATGAAGGAACTGGTTTGAACGGTTGAGATGTTTGGATCTTTTTCACCGGATGGAGAACCGAGAAAAGCAAGTTTCATCAGCCGATACCGGGGGGCACCACCTCGGCGCAAACGAGATTGCTAAGTGGCTCCTCGCGAGTTTCGTGGTATCCCTCGTCGCGCTGTTGGTAGTGAATGTCGGCATCCTGTGGGGAACAGGGGATTGCGACAAGGCTTGGTTTGAATTGTTGAAGTCCGGTCTGTCCCTCCTAGGAACGGCCATGACTACAGTGATCGGATACTACTTCGGAACGCGCGATGTAAGGAACGCAGAGCGAAGACTTAATGAGAAGACTGAAGAGGCTAAGGAAGCGAAAGAGAGCGTTCACCAACTTGCTCGCCAGCTTGAAAGTCTACCGTTGCCGAGTGGCATGCCGGAGGACTTTGCTTCAGCAAAGTCGCAGTTAAGGAAGCGCGTCGTCAAAAACAGTCAGACATGAGGAGCCTCAGTCCAAACCAGAGTTTTGAGATTCGATGCGAACGTTCGCCTAGGCGAGCAGAGCTTGAGGACGACACTTATTACTTTTACGTGAGAATTTTCTTGGCGGAAACCGCGGTGGGCAGGGGGGACTTTTCCTTGGACGAGGTTAGCACAGTCATCTATGAACTCGACCCATCGTTTGGGGATAGCCGTTTCCAAAAGTCTTCTACCAGACGGAACGATTTCGAAATTCGCATTTGGACATACGGCTGGTTCATCATCAAGGCCACCGTTATTTTGAAAAACGGTCGCGCGTATGACCTTCGTGGCAAGGTGGAGTTCCCCGTATCCGACCAAGAGAAGGCCAAAAATGGCCGCGAGCAGTTTACGTGGTAAGTCTCTCGGCCAAAACGCAACTTGACCCTTCCCCGCCGTCCGTTAGTTTCACCGAGTCAACCCGACGAATTTATGAGCACTGAAAACAACTCCCCCGTCTCCGGCGCGTCGCGTCGCGAGTTCCTCAAGTCCGCCACCGCCGCCACCGCTGCGGTCGCCGCCACCGGCATCCTCAAGACGCCGGTCTATGGCCAGAACCAAGCCCCGTCCGCCAACGTGGTCGGCGCGAACAGCCGCATCACCATCGGCCACATCGGCGTCGGCGGCCAGGGCATGGCGCACGTCAGCCAGATGAAGCCCAAGCACGGCGACAACAACACGGCGTCCATCGCCGTGTGCGACGTGTCCAAATACCGCCAGGACTTCGCCAAGAACAAGATTCTCGACGGCAACGCCGGCGCGAAGGTGGACACCTACGGCGACTACCGGAAGCTGCTTGAGCGGAAGGACATTGACGCCATCGTCTGCGCCACCGTGGACCACTGGCACACGAAGGTATCCGTGGACGCGCTCAAAGCGGGCAAGCACGTCTATGTCGAGAAGCCGATGACCCGCTACCTGAGCGAGGCCTTCGAGATTTACGACACGGTCAAGAGCACCAAGAAGATCCTCCAGGTCGGCTCGCAGGGTTGCTCGGACATGAAGTGGCACGAGGCCGCGCGGCTCATCCGTTCTGGCAAGATCGGCCCCATCGTCATGTCGCAAGGCTCCTATATGCGCAACAGCCCCAAGGGCGAGTGGAACTACACGATCCAGAGCTGGTGCACGGCGCAGGACACCGACTGGAGCATGTGGATCAACCCGGTCAGCAAGAAAATCCCCTTCAACGCCGATCACTACTTCCGCTGGCGCAAATACTATCCCTACTGCGCCGGCCTGCTGGGCGATCTCTTCCCGCACAAGCTGCATCCCTACATGCTCGCCACCGGCAACCCCGAGTTCCCGCTGCGCGTCGCGGCGGTCGGCAGCAAGAAATTCCATACCGACAAGAACACGCCGAACACGCCGGAGCGCGACGTGCCGGAAATCATCCAGCTCATCGCCGAGTTCCCCAGCGGCTACGTGATGCACGTCACCAGCAGCACGGTGAACGAGGTCGGCACGCAGGAGATGATCCGCGGCCACAAGGCCACGCTCACGATGGCCGGCAACAAGATCGAGCTGACGCCGGGCCGGCCCTTCACCGAGGAAATTGATCCCTATACCAGCCAGCCGTTCCCCGGCGAGAACCTGCCGAACCACCACAAGAACTGGTTCGACAGCATCCGCGCCAACAAGCAGCCCAACGCGGGCATTGATCTCGCCGTCAAGGTGCAGACCGTCATCTCGCTGGCCGAAATGTCCGAACGCCTCAGCATCATGTGCTCCTTCGATCCGAAGACGCGCAAGATCACCGACGGCTCCGGCAAGGAAGTGAAGCCGCTCACCTACGGCAGCCTGCCGCTGTCCTGAGCCGCGACGAACAGCATCACGAACGGGCTTCGCGGCAACGCGAGGCCCGTTTTCTTTGAACCGAATGACCTCACGCAACGGACGCGAAGGACGCAAAGGAGGAGTTCCCAGTCGGAATGCATTCCTTTGCGGCCTTCGTGACCTTCGCGTGAGCCAAAATCTGGGTGGCTGAAGCATGACGACCATCACCCTCGCCCGGCACGCGATGGCCACGCGCTTCGAGCTGGTCCTGCACGGCGGGGACGAGGCCGCGTTGCGCGCGGCGGGCGAGGAGGCGCTGGATGAAATCGCCCGGCTGGAGGACGAACTCAGTTACTTCCGCGCGACCAGCCAGATTTACCGGCTGAACCAGGAGGCCGCGCAGCGCCCCGTCCGCGTCACGCCCTGGCTCTTCCGCCTCCTGCAACAGGCCCGCTGCCTCACCATGGACAGTGGCGGCACCTTCGACATCACCGTCGCCCCGCTCATGCGCTGCTGGGGCTTCTACACCCGCGAAGGCCGCGTGCCCGAACCCGCCGCGCTCGCCGCTGCCCGCGCCTGCGTGGGCATGAACCTGGTGGAACTCAACGAGGCCGACCTCACCGTGCGCTTCGCCCGCGAGGGCGTGCAACTCGACCTCGGCTCCATCGGCAAGGGCTACGCCGTCGAGCGCGCGGGCGAACTGCTCCGCGAGGCCGGCGTCACCAGCGCGCTCCTCCACGGCGGCACCAGCACCGTGCTCGCCCTCGGCGCCCCGCCCGATGCGTCCGCCTGGAAAATCGCCCTCGACCACCCGTCCCGCCCCGATCTCCGCTCTCCCATCTCCGATCTCCCGTCTCCGCTTCCCTCTCAACCCTGGGCCACCGTCCGCCTCCGGGACGAATCCCTCTCCGTTTCCGCCGTCTGGGGCAAGTCCTTCACCGCGGCGGACAAGAGCTACGGCCACGTCATAGACCCCCGCACCGGCCGGCCGACGGAAGGCGCGCTGCTCGCCGCCGTCGTGCTGCCCTCCGCCACGGAGAGCGACGCGCTCTCCACCATGCTGCTCACGCTCGGACCGGGCAGCTTCGAGCGGGTGACGCAATTGCGTGCGGGCATGCGCGCGCTGGTGGCGAGTGACGGGAAGGCGGCAGAGCCGCTGCGGGTCGTCGCGACTGGTTTTGGGCTGAAGTGACGCCGGCCTGGGTGGGTGCGCGGCGTTCCTGCCGCAACCAGTTTCGATTCAGCCTGTGGCGGCGAGTTGTCAGCCATGCACTGCTCGCACGGGTTGAAGGCGGTGCTCCAAAGCAAAAAGCGCCGGCCATCAGGCCGGCGCTGGGTGAGTGGTTCAGACGTTTCCGTTCAGACTGCCAGCGGCGGCGGGCGCAGGCCGAGTTCCTCGGTGTCAATGAAGCCCTGCAATTGGCGCAGGCGCGTCGGGTGGCGCATCTTGCGCAGCGCCTTGGCCTCGATCTGGCGGATGCGTTCGCGCGTGACCTTGAACTGCTTGCCGACTTCTTCGAGCGTGCGGCTGTAGCCGTCCGCGAGGCCGAAGCGCAGCTCGAGCACCTTGCGCTCGCGCTCGGTGAGCGAGTCGAGCACGTCGGCCAGCTTGTCCTTGAGCAGGCTGTAGCTGGTCATCTCGGACGGGTTCTCCGCGCTCTTGTCCTCGATGAAGTCGCCGAAGTTCGTGTCCTCGCTGTCGCCCACCGGGGACTGCAAGCTGATCGGCTGCTGGGCCATCTTCATGATGGCGCGCACGCGCTCGACGGGCATCTGCATCTCGTCGGCGATCTCCTCGGGCGTGGCCTCGCGGCCAAAGTCCTGCACGAGCTGCTTCTGCACGCGCATGAGCTTGTTGATCGTCTCGATCATGTGCACCGGGATGCGGATGGTGCGGGCCTGATCGGCGATGGAGCGGGTGATGGCCTGCCGGATCCACCACGTCGCGTAGGTCGAGAACTTGTAGCCGCGCCGATACTCGAACTTCTCGACCGCCTTCATCAGGCCCATGTTGCCCTCCTGGATCAGGTCGAGGAACGAGAGGCCGCGGTTGGTGTATTTCTTGGCGATGGAGATGACGAGGCGGAGGTTGGCCTCGACCATCTCGGTCTTGGCCTGGAGCGCCTTGGCGGAGAAGTGCAGGAGCTGCTTGTAGGCGTTGAGGTAGTCCTCGTAGGGCATGCGCACGAACTCCTCGAGCGCCCTGATTTTCTTGCGCTCGCCGTCGGCGATCAACTGCGTCTGCGCGGACTTCCGGTGCGCCTCGACCTCCTCGATGGTGCGCAGGCTGGCTTGAATCTTGTCGTGGATGTTCTCCGCGACGAGCGCCATCTCCTCGATGACCTTCTGCTTGTAGAAAAACTTCGGGAACGACCGCTGGAGCTTCTCGTCGGACTTCTTGAAGGCGGCGTGCTCCTTGTCCTTCCTGGCCTTGTTCGGGGCGTGCTGCCAGGCGGCGTAGTGCTCATCCACCGTCTGGTCCATGGCGCGAACCTCCTTCACCAGCTTGCGCAGCGCCTTGAGGTGGTTGTCCCGGCTCTCGATCTTCTTGTCAATGATGACGCGGTCGAAGCGCTCCTTGGGCGGCTCGGAGATGAGCTTCTCGGCCAGCGCGATGTGCTCCTTGCCTGCAAAGCCGAAGCTGTAAATGATGCGCTTGACCTCGTTCTCGGCGTCCTCAATGCGCTTGGAGATCTCGACTTCCTGCTCGCGCGTGAGGAGCTGCACCTGCCCCATCTGCTTGAGATACATGCGGACCGGGTCGTCGAGGATGTCGAGGCGGCTCTTGTCCTCCTGCTCCTCCTCCGGCTCGGGCTGCTTGACGCGGTCCACCTCGGCCTGGTCCACGATCTCGATCTCAAGGTTGCGGAGCTTGCTGTAAATCTCGTCGAGGTCCTCCGCCGTGACGACGCTGTCGGGCAATGCGTCGTTGATGTCGCCGTAGGTGAGGTAGCCCTGCTCTTGGGCCAGGCGGACCAGCTCCTTGACCTTCTCCGTCAAATCCACGCCGGCCTGCGTCTTGATGGCCTCGGTGATGGCTGGAATGCCAGCGCCGCTTTCCGCCCCGGGAACTGCCGCCACCGCCGGGACGGCGGGGTGCGGGAGCGGCTGGAGCTTGGTGGCGGGAGCACCGTTTTCGGGCTTGGCAGACTTGCGCGGAGCGGGAGCGGGCTTGGCGGCGGGTTTGGTGGTGCCGCTCTTGGCGGCGGGTTTCGGGGCCTTAATCTTTGCCATATGGTCGGTCGGGTGCGCTCCGGCTTTCCGCGCCGGAAAAGAGCCGCCGAATATGGTTACACCCCCCCTTGGAGTCAAGGGGAGAGATGCGGCAGTGAAATCCGCAGTGAAATCCGCTGCGGCCGACGACCTCAACGGTCAAGCTCGGCCCGCACGCGCTTCACCCCCGTCACCATGTTCGCCAGCTTCTGCTTCGCCGCCCAGCGCGCGGTCTGCGAGAGGCCGCAGTCGGGGGCGAAGGCGAGCTTCTCCGGCGGCGCGTGCTTGAGGCAGGCGCGGACGCGCGCGGCGATGTCCTCCGGCGTCTCGAGGTAGTAGCTCTTCACGTCCACGATGCCCACGGCGGCGATGTGCCGCTTCGCGATTTCACCGATGACCGCCAGCTCCGCAAACTCGCGGCTCGCCATCTCCACATGGATTTCGTCCACATGCAGGTCGAGGAAGGCGGGGAACATTGGCGCGTAACGGCGCGGCCCGACAGCGTGGCCCTTGTAGTTCCCGAAGCACAGGTGCGTGCTGAGGTGGCACTTGCCCGCGACCGCCTCGACGGTGCGGTTGAAGATGTTCACGAAGCGCCTCGGGTCCTCGCGGTGCGCGTAGCAGCTCATGCTCGGCTCATCCACGCAAATCTCCGTGCAGCCCGCGCGCGCCAGCGCCTCCAGCTCCGCGCGCACGAGCGGCAGCAACGCTTCGGTCAGCTCCCAGCGGTTCTTGTATTGGTCATTGGGCAGCAGGCGGCCGCTCAAGGTGTAAGGCCCCGGCACCGACGCCTTCAGCGTGATTGGCGACTGGCGATTACCGATGGCCGATTGGGCTACGCGCTTCAGCCGCTCGAAGTCCTCCACCGCTCCCAGCCCGCGCGGCGCGCGCAGTTCACTGACGACCTTGTGCTTCCCGCGCTGGTCGTGCGCGGGCGGGCCGAAGCGGCGCGGCGGCGCGCTCTCCAGTTCGATGCCCTCGATGAAGCCGTAGAAGCTCAGGTTGAAGTCCAGCCGCGTCTGCTCGCCGTCCGTGATGACATCAAGGCCGGCGTCGAGCTGGTCCTTCACCGCGATGGCGACCGCGTCGTCCACCATCTCCGTGCGGTCCGCATCGCCGAACTGGCCGAGGTGCTGGCAGGCGAATTCCAGCCAGCCCGGAAACGGGTAGCTGCCGATGACGGTGGTGCGGAGGGGATGGGGGTTCATGTTCAATCAAAGATCACGGTTCGGTTGCCGCAGAGGAAAACCCGGTCTTCAAACACCAGCTTCAGCGCGCGGGAGAGGACGAGTTGTTCCACATCACGGCCCGCCTGCGCGAGGTCCTGGGCCGCATGCGTGTGGTCCACGGGGATGACCTGCTGCACGATGATGGGGCCTTCATCGAGCCGGTCGGTTACGAAATGCGCCGTGGCGCCGATGACCTTCACGCCGCGCTGAAACGCCTGATGATACGGCTTCGCACCGGCGAACGCGGGGAGGAACGAGTGGTGGATGTTGACGATGCGCGAGGGGAAGCGGCCCACGAAATCCGGTCCAAGGATGCGCATGTATTTCGCCAGCACAAGGAATTCGGGCCGGTAGTGTTCCACGATGCGCAACAACCCCGCTTCGTGGGCTGCGCGCGTCTTCCCCTCATGGCCAAGGAAGTGGAACGGCAGGCCGAACTTGGCGGCGAGCGGTTCGAGCGCCTCGTGATTGCTCACCACGGCGAGCAGGCGGGCGTTGAGTTCCCCGAACTCGTGTCGCACGAGCAGGTCCGCGAGGCAGTGGTGCTCTTTCGTCGCGAAGACCACGACGCGCTTGGGCGCAAGGTCAGAGAGGCGAACATCGGCCCCATCGGGCAGCACGCCGCGCACTTCCGCCACCAAGGCGGCGGCCTCCGCCGCACCATCAAACTCCGTCCGCATGTAGAAGCGCGCGGTTTCGCGGTCCACAAATTCCTGGTTGCCGACAACATTCAGGCCGCGCCGGAAGAGGACGCCGGTGATGCCATGCACCAAGCCCGGACGGTCGGCACATTCCACCAGGAGCACGCGCGAACTCATTTGGCCCCCAGCTTCTCGTAAAGCTTCGCCAGGCGGCGCGCGTGTTCGTCGTAGGCGGATTCAAACAGCTCCGCGGCCTCCGCCGCGCCGACGACGGCTCCGGCGGTCAGCACTTTCGGCGGCTGGCCGGCGGCGGTGAGGCGGGCGGCGACTTCAACCTTGAGTGCGTTGATCAACGCGCAGCCGCCGATGGTCGAGCCGGGCGCGACGGGCGTGTCGAGGCCGGGCACCTTGACCATCGCATCGCCGACGGGCGCGCCGGTGTCGAGCACGAGGCCGGCGAAGTCCTGAAGCTTCTTCCCGCTGGGATGCCGGCTCGTGCTCGCCTCCGAGTGCGCGCGGCTGATGACGGCGACGACCTTCACGCCGCGCATCCGAAACTCCTCGGCCATCTCGATGGGCACGACATTGCAGCCGGACGAAGACGCGACGAGCGCGCAGTCGCGGTCGGACAAGTCGAAGTTGCGCAGGATGCGCTCGGCGAGGCCGGGGACGTTTTCGAGAAACATCGCCTGCCGCTGCCCGTTCGCGCCGACGACGAGGTTGTGGAACGACAGCGACAGCTCGACGATGGGATTGAAGCCGGGGAAAGAGCCGTAGCGCGGCCACATCTCCTCGACGAGGATGCGGCTGTGGCCGGAGCCGAAGAGGTGGACCATGCGGCCCGCGAGAATCGTCTGCGCGAACCAGTCGGCGGCCTGCTGGATGGCGGGCGTTTGCCGTTGCACGTTGTCCAGCAGGGCGTGGCAGCGGGCGAGATAGTCGGCGGTCAGGTTCATCGTCGGGCTGAACGGTGGCGGAAGTAAATCAGTTCGTTGCGGTCATGGCAATGGCGCTTCACGAAGACAGGCGAAGCAGTCGGGGAGTCGCATTGCGCGTGGCTGTGCGCTCAAATGGAACCTGGCGACGGCGCAGTTCGTCGGCGGTGCGGAGGCGAACAAGTGGCTGGGGCGGGAGCAGCGGTGGCCGTGGAGTCGCGAGCTGGTTTGAGCTCGTCAATCGCCGGCGCGAATAGTCCACATGCCGGTCTGCCGCGTGAGGTTGTTGCCCGTTCCGAGGGTTCTTTCCGGGGCCAGCAGGGCGACGCTGCCGTCGCATTGGAGGTAGTTGAACCGGTTGTTGTGGAAATCCTTGCTCGTCGGCGCGTTGCCATAACTGGTGTTGAGCAGATGGCCGCTGGCGGCGCTGACCACGAAGTGGTCGTTGCAGCCGCCGATGTTCTGCATGCTGATCAATTCGGTGAACGCGATGGTGCCCGCCGGGTCGTTCAAGACGCTGTCCCGCAGGCTGTCCTGGTTGCTGGCCCACTGGCCCGTGCCGACGGGATCGGCCGGGTTCCAACGGGGATCGGCGCCGGCGGAGCCGCCAGCGTAGTTGTTCCAATTCAGGCCGATGCCGGTGGCGTTGCCCGACCCGGGCGGCCAGTCGCCGGCGAGCGGTCCCGCGCCGCCGATGGGCACGGTGCCCATGTTGTGCCGGGCCATGCCATAACTGCGCTGCCAGCGGGTGGTGGCGTAGGTGGCGAGCGCGAGCTTGTCCGACGGGCAACGGAGGAGGTTGAGCTTGATGCTGAACGGCGGGCCGGCGCTGGCGAGCTGGGCCTGGGTGTAATTGCCGCCCAGCTCGCGGTTCAGGAGGTCGTCCCACGAGATGTCCGGGTTCCAGCCTGGCTGGCGCAGCCCCGCGTAGGGCAGCTTGCCGTTGTTGTCCCCCGTGTAAATCTGCATGGCCAGGCCGATCTGCTTCAGGTTGCTGGTGCACAGCGCGGTCTGGCCCTTCATCCTGGCCTTGGCCAGCGCGGGCAGCAGCAGGCCGGCAAGGATCGCAATGATGGCGATGACCACCAGCAGTTCAATCAGGGTGAAAGCTCGCTGCCGCCGCGAAGAGTGGTTGGAGCCGCAACAATTCATGGGGACGCTGATGTTCATTGTGGGACTTCGTTCACCTGCGGCTGGTTGTTCTTGCCCTTCGTCAGGACGAATTTCATGCCGGGGGAAGGCGTGGGGAAGCGGGGCAGAACGCGCATTTCCAGCAGTTCTTCCAGACGCGTGGGCGGACGGCCCATCTGCGTCACAAACTCCTGCACGGCGAGGTTCATCTGGGCGACCGCCGGAGTGGAGGCCTGAAGTTCCTTGGGCAGTTCCGAGCCTGGCGGTGCCGGGGCGGTCGGGGCGGCAGGAGCGGAGGCGGGGGCACCCGGCGCTGGCGCAGGCGCTGCGCTGGAATCCGAGGCGGGCGTGGCTGACCGGCGACGGCAGCCAATGGAACACAGCACTGCGGCTGACAGTAGAAGGGCGATGAGTCGGTTCATTAGAGCAAGGAAACATTGCTCGTCTCCCCCCGCCTCGTCAATTTCGGCCTGCCCCAGCTACGCCACAAACACCATCGCACTCAGCGGCGGCAGCGTGAACTCGGCGGACCACGGCTGGCCGTGCATTTCCATTTCCTCCGCGTTCACGCCGCCCATGTTGCCCTGGTTGCTGCCGCCGTAGATGGCGGCGTCGCTGTTCAGGACTTCGCGCCAGAAACCGCCGTGCGGGAGGCCGATGCGGTAGCTGGTGCGGAGTTCGGGCGTGAGGTGCAGGACGACGAGCATCTGCTGGCGACCGTCCTTGGTGCGGCGCAGGAAGGACAGGACGCTGTGCAGGTTGTCCGAGCAGTCCACCCACTGGAAGCCTTCGAGGTCGTAGTCCGCCTCCTAGAGCGCGGGGTGCGCGCGATAGACCTGGTTCAAGTCGGCGAGGAAGCGCTGCGTGCCGGCGTGATGCGGCCCCTGCTCCAGCAGCCACCAGTCGAGGGCACGGTTCTCGCCCCACTCCTGGCCCTGGCCAAACTCGCCGCCCATGAACAGCAGTTGCTTGCCAGGGAAAAGCCACTGGTAGCCGAGCAGCGCGCGGAGGTTCGCGAACTTCTGCCAGTCGTCGCCGGGCATCTTGCCGAGCAGCGAGCACTTGCCGTGGACGATCTCGTCGTGCGAGAGCGGCAGGATGAAGTTCTCGTTGTGATGATACAGCATCGCGAACGTGAGGTCGTGCTGATGGTAGCGGCGGTAGAGCGGGTCGCGGCTGTAGTAGCGCAGCGTGTCGTTCATCCAGCCCATGTTCCACTTGAAGCTGAAGCCCAGCCCGCCCAGATACGGCGGGCGCGTGACCAGCGGCCACGCGGTGCTTTCCTCGGCGATGGTCAGCACGCCGGGCGTCTCGGTGTGGACGAGGTGGTTGAACTCGCGCAGGAACTCGATGGCCTCGATGTTCTCGCGGCCGCCGTATTTGTTCGGCACCCACTCGCCTTCCTTGCGCGAGTAGTCGAGGTAGAGCATCGAGGCGACGGCGTCCACGCGCAGGCCGTCAATGTGGAAGCGCTCGCACCAGAAGAGCGCGTTCGCCGTGAGGAAATTGCGGACCTCGTGGCGGCCGAAGTTGAAGATGAGCGTGCCCCAGTCCTGGTGCGCGCCTTGGCGCGGGTCTTCGTGCTCGTAAAGCGCCGTGCCATCGAAGCGCGCCAGCGCCCAGTCGTCGCGCGGAAAGTGCGCCGGCACCCAGTCCACGATGACGCCGATGCCCGCCTCGTGCAGGGCGTTGACGAGGAACTGGAAATCATCCGGCGTCCCGAAGCGGCAGGTCGGCGAGTAAAAGCCCGTGACCTGATAGCCCCAGCTCGGATAGTAGGCGTGCTCGGAGATGGGCAGGAACTCGACGTGCGTGAAGCCCATGCGCCGCACGTATTCCACCAGCAGCGGCGCGACCTCGCGGTAGCTGAAGGACTCGGCGACGCTCTTTTTCATCCACGAGCCGAGGTGGACTTCGTAGATGCTCAACGGCTCGTGCAACGGCTGGCGCGCTCGGCGCTGCTCCATCCACGCGGCGTCGGTCCAGGAGAACTTGCGGTTGTTCCAGACAATGGAGGCGTTCTGCGGGGCCGGCTCGAAGAAGAAGCCGTAAGGGTCGGTCTTAAGCACGATGGCCCCGTGGGCGTTCTTAAGCTCGAACTTGTAGAGCGTGCCTTCACCCAGGCCCGGCACGAACAGCTCCCACACGCCGGACGCGCCGAGCATCCGCATCGGGTGATAGCGCCCATCCCAGTTGTTGAACGGCCCGACCACGCTGACGCGCTGCGCGCCGGGTGCCCAGACGGCGAAGCTCACGCCGGGCACGCCGTCCACCTCGCGGAGCTGCGCGCCGAGCTTCTCGTAGATGCGCCGCTCGTTGCCCTGACCGAAAAGGTAAAGGTCCGTCTCGCCGAGCGACGGCCAGAAGGAATAGGCGTCGCGCGTGCGGCGGGTATTGCCCTGATAATCCGTAATGACGAGGTCGTAGGCGTAAGTGCGCTGCGCGGTGGTCGTCGTGCCCTCGAACAACCCGCGCGCGTCGAGCATCTCCAGTGTGAAGCTGGGCTTTTGCTTCTCATGGACCGGCACCACTTCGACGCGCGCGGCGTTTTGCAGGAAGGCACGGACGACCAGTCCGGTGCCATCGCCGAGCGGGTGCATGCCGAGAAGCTGGTGCGGGGAGGAATGCTGCGCTTGAACGAGGCTCTCCAGTTCAGCCGGCGTCAGAATCATGGCGGCAGAGTGTCAAAGGGCCGGGGCGATGACACGCAAAAAGGTTTGGCCAGCCAGTGCGGCAGTGAATCTGGAGCCGCTCGGGCGTAACACCGGTGCCGCCCTGCGCGTCCTATCCGCCAGCCTATGAACCCCAAACGCCTCCGCCTGTCCGGCGCGTTGCTTGCCGTCACACTCCTCGGTCATTCGCCCTCACCCGCGTTCGCGCAGGCCGACGCGAAGGCTGACAGGCGCGGCGCGAAGCGCACGGCCGCGAAACCGCCGCCCGACCTCGCCAATCACAAATACGGCCCGCACGAACGCAACGTGCTCGACCTCTGGAAGGCCAAATCTGACACGCCCACGCCGCTCGTGGTCTATATCCACGGCGGCGGTTTCGCCGCCGGCAGCAAGGACGGGGTTTCGCCTGCGCTGATCGCATCCATGCTCCAGGCCGGCATCTCCGTCATGGCCGTCAACTACCGGCTTTCGCCCGGCGTGAGTTTCCCGGCGCATTACCTCGATTGCGGACGTGCCATCCAGTATGCCCGGCTCCACGCGAAGGAATGGAACCTCGACCCGAAGCGCGTCGGTGCCACTGGCGGCAGCGCGGGCGCGGGCACTTCGCTGTGGCTCGGCTTCCACGACGACCTGGCGGATCAGAAGCACAACGACCCCGTGCTCCGCCAATCCACGCGCCTGGCCTGCATGGCCGTCAACGGCGCGCAGAGCAGCTACGACCCGCGCGTCATCAAGGAGTGGGTGGGCGAAGCGGCCTCCCGCCATCCCGCGCTGCCGGGCTTCTACGGTTTGAAGCCGGAGGAGTTTGATTCACCGAAGGCGCACAAGCTCTACGTGGACGCCTCGGCCATCACTTACCTCACGCGGGACGACCCGCCGGTCTATGCCTATTACAACGAGCCACGCGGCCCGCTGCCCGCCAACGCCCGGCCCGGCCAGGGCATCCACCACATCAACTTCGGCCTGCGGCTCAAGGAGCGGATGGACAAACTCGGTCTCGAATGCACCGTCCGGCACGCCGACGAGGGCAGGAACGCCGCCCAGGAGATCGCCGAGTTCTTCGTGAAGCACCTCAAGCCGGGGAAGTGAGCGCCTGCCGGGGGCGGGTTTGCCTTCGCAGCGATATGCCCCGCCCGAACATGGCGCTCGCCATCCGCGCTCCGAGCCGGTAAGAAGCTCCGCCGTGGCACCCGAGGACAACCAAACTTCCCCGTCAACCGGGTCTGAGTTCGGTCATCAAGTGGCGGACTTGGTTCCCGGCCAGAAAGTCGGCGGTGGTCGCTACACGCTCATCCAGTTCCTCGGCAAAGGCGGGATGGGCATTGTCTGGCTGGCGAAGGACGAACGGCTGGGCGAGACGCTTGCGCTCAAGCTGCTGCCGGCGCAGATCAGCGGTGATCCCGTGGCCCTGGATGACATGCGCCGCGAGACCCTCAAGAGCCGGCGGCTCACGCATCCGAACATCATCCGCATCCACGATATTTTTGAGGCGGAGACCGAGCCGTGCTTCATCTCGATGGAGTATGTGGACGGCCCGAACCTGAGCCGTCTCCGCCTGCAACAGCCAGACCGGCTGTTCGCCTGGGACTACCTCGCGCCGCTGGTCAGGCAACTGTGCGACGGGCTGGACTACGCGCACGGGGAGAAGGTCATTCACCGCGACCTCAAGCCGGCGAACATGATGCTCGACAGCCGGGGCCGGTTGAAGCTGGCGGATTTCGGCATCGCGGCGGTGGTGAGCGACTCGATGAGCCGGGTTTCCCTCAAGCATTCCACGAGCGGGACCGTGGCGTATATGAGCCCGCACCAGATGAACGGGCAGCGACCCACGCCGGCGGATGACATCTACTCGCTGGGGGCGACCCTTTACGAGCTGCTCACGAGCCGGCCGCCGTTTTACCGGGGCGACATCATCAACCAGGTGCAGAACATCGAGCCGCAGTCGTTGGCGGAGCGCCTGGCGGAACTGGAACTGGCGAACGAAATCCCGCTGGCGGTGGGCGATGTGGTGATGGCCTGCCTGGCCAAGGATCCGACGCAACGACCGCCCAGCGCCGGCGCGGTCGCCGAGTGGATGGGGCTGCAAGGAGCCACGCAGCCGACGCGGTTGCAGTTCACCAAGCCGGAGCCGGAGCCGGAGGCCGAGGAGCTTTCGGCGGAGACGATTCAGACCGACGTGCAGCCGGAGGAGGAAGTGGTTCCCGCCCCTGTCGGCGACCGCAGGCCCGGCCTGTGGATCGGGCTTGGCCTGGCCGCCGTGCTGGTGGTGGGCCTGGGCGGCTGGGCGGTATTTCGCAGCCAGGGCAAAAGCGGGAGCAAGACACCCACCAGCACGAGTCCCGTCGCGAGCGCGCCCCCCTCGGCGTCTGGGGCAGCGCAACCCGTCGCCCCCGCCGGCAAGTCCATCAACCTCCTCCCGCTCGTGAGCCTGCCGCGTGACGCGACGAAGGGGACTTGGACCATGACGGCGGATGGGTTGTCCGTGGCGACTCCCGCCGCCGCCAGCGCGCTGGAGTTCCCTTACGAGCCGCCGGAGGAATACGACTTTGAGATCGAATTCACTCCGCAGGCGCCGGGAATGAACGTGAACCAGTATCTGTCCGTCCAGGGCCGTTCCTTTGCCTGGAAACTCAACTCTCATGCCCGCACGCCGCCGCTCTATGGCTTTGAGCAGTTGGATGGCAGGAAAGCCACCGAGCAGCCCGAGGCGGCGGCGAACAAGCCGCTCGTGCTCGAAGTGGGCAAGCGCTACGTCTCCAAGATCGAGGTCCGGCGCACGAGCCTTCGCGCGCTGGTCAACGGCGAGGAATACGTGAAATGGTCGGGCGATTTCAGCCGCTTCAGCATGGAGGAGGTGACGAAGCTCGGCAGCGACCGCCATCTCGGCGTTGGCTCCTGGAAGCGCGCGGTCGTCTTTCATCGCGCCGAGGTGAGGGAAGTCACCGGCCAGGGAAAACCAGGCTCGGCGAGCGCCCTGGCGGCCACCACCGGCCCCACCGGCGAAGCCGGCTTCCGCCCGCTCTTCGACGGCCAGACGCTCAACGGCTGGAGCGGCTATCCCAACCCGGAGTTGCCGGCGGATTGCCGGGTTGTGAGCGGCGCGCTGACCGGGCCAGCCCGGGCGCTGATCGTCACGCAGGAGGAGTTCGGTGACTTCGAGCTGCGTTTCGACTGGAAGGTCGGCGACAAGGGCAACGGGGGCATCTTCTTTCGCATCGCCATGGCCGAGGGGGGACCACTGCCCTTGGGCGCGCCCGAGTTCCAACTCCTCGACGACGCGGTGCCGGCCCCGCCTTATGCCAAAAGCGGCGGCCTCTTCGGGATTGCGCCTCCGCTCGTGGCCGCAGGGCGGTCCGTGGGCGACTGGAACACTGGCCGGCTCGTGGCGCGCGGCGGCAGCGTCGAGCACCACGTCAACGGGCAACTGGTTTGCCGCTACGACCTAAACGGCGCGGAGTTTCAGGCGATGAAGAAACTCGGGGCGGCGAGCTTCGCCGGGAACCCGAAGTTCGGCCAAAACCCCCGCGGGCCAATCGGCCTGCAATTCTGGGGCGGCGAAGTGGCCTATCGCAACCTGCGCATCCGCCCGCTGTGAGCGCGTCACCCGTCGCGGGCGCACCAGTCGTCGTCCCATTCGGGTGAACGGTCCAGGGCGGAGAGCCGCCGCTAAACGCCGAACAGGTAATCCACGAGCCGTTCGAGATGGACCTTGATGACCTGGGCTGGCGTGGCTCCCGGAGGCAGTTCGACCGGCGGATGGCTCGGCCGGCGTTTCACATTCAGCACGATCAGGCCGTGCTCGTTCGCCTGGATTTGCAGCGGCTGGAGCGAAAACTTTTTGCTGAACGGACCATTCATGGCGGTGGAGATAGCAGCCCGGATGCCGGTCGCAAAATCCCCGATGGCTGGTTCAGAATTTGCCTGATGCGCCGGCGAACCTCACGGTCCTGCCGGCGGCGTGACCTTGTCGCCGAGGCGGAAGAACTGCCAGAAGGCGTCGAGCTGCTTGGCGGTGTCGCCGCCGAGCACGTCGGGCAGCGGGCTGGAGCCGTCCTCCTGGAAATAGACGGGCATCTTGGTCTGCGGCTCGATGCGCAGGGGGTTCCGCATCCAGCGCTCGTAGTAGGCGCGTTGGATGCGCTCGGTGGCATACGCGAAGTTCACGCCCTCGCTCTCGAACACCTGAGCGGCCTTCACCGCGCCGACGGAGTGGCAGGAGATGCACGAGAAGCCGCCATCCACGCCGATGAGCTTCTGGCCGACCTTCGCCAGCTCGGGGTCGTGCGGCGGCTCGGCGGGCGTCTTCGGCGGGAAGCCGTGCGTCATCGCCAGCCCGGTGGCGAAGTCGATGGCGTATTTCGGGAAGACGGGCATCCGGTGCGCGAGCCAGTGGCGGGGCTTGTATTTGGTTTCGCCGGCGATGAACTGCGCCATCCACTCGGGCCGGAGCTTGCCCCCGAGCGATTCGTAGCGGGTGAAGCCATCAAGCTGGCCGTGGCAGCTCGTGCAGTTCAGGTTCCGCGCCTGCCGCTCGGCAAACTCCACCGGGACGTGGCGCTTCAAGGAAACGCGGTCCGTCGCGGCGAAGGCCTGCAACGCCTCGCGCTCGGCTTTCGCGAACGCGTAGTGCGGCGCTTTGCCCGTTGGCGCCTCGGCGAGACAACCGCCACTCCACGTCGCGGCGGCGAGCGCGGAGAGGGGCTTCGTCTTGAACTGGTTGTCCAGCTTGAGCGTGTGGCAGTTTAGGCAGCCCTTGGTCTGCACGAGCGATTTGCCGCGGGCAATCACCGCCGCATCCGTCGGCGCGCCCGGCTGCTTGACCATCGGCGCGATGGACGAGAGAAAGCCAGCGAGCTGCTCCGCCTCGGCGTCCTTGAGCTTGAAGTTCGGCATCCGCGTCCACGCGTAATGCGTGCCGGGGTTCTTGAGGAAGGCGAGCAGCGCGGCGGGCGGGAACTTCGCGTTGACGTGCGTGAGGTTGAGCTTCTTCTCGTCCGTGTCGCCGATGTCGGGGATGTTATGGCAGCCGGTGCAATGCAGCGCCTCAACGAGTTTCTTCGCAGCCTCGATGCTCTCGTCGTCTCGCTTCGGCTCGCTGGTCGGAGCCGCGCCGGTCTGGGAGGCGAGGAAGGCGGCGATGGCCTCGGCATCGGCCTGCGCGGTCGGACCGTGGAGGAGCTTGGGCATCGTCGCGCTCGCTCGCTGGGCCTTCGGGTCGAGAATCCAGTTGGCCATCCAGCCAAAATGCCGGCGCGAACCGATGCCCTCGAAGCTCGGCGCGTCCATCGCCAGTTCCGGTGCGCCCGCCTCGGTGGTGTGGCACTTGGCACAACGGGCCTCGAAGAACGTCTCGCGGCCGAGCCGCAGCTTGTTCTGCTGCGCGAGGGCTTCGTTGCCAACCGCGCGGCTTACCATGCCGGAGTTGACCGGCTCCCAGAGCGAACCTTTCTCGGACCACAGCAGCTTGAGCATCGCATCGCCGCTGGCCGGGCTGGTGAACGTGACCTTGAGCGCGTTGTTGCCCTTGCTGAGACGGATGGGCTTGGTGGGGTCGCTGGACTTCTTCCCGTCGCCGGTGAACTCGATGATGGTGTTCGTGCCCAGCTCGACCTTCACCGCGCCACTGGCCTCGACCTTGAAGAGGTAATCGCCGCGCAGGTCCACCGAGATGAAGCCTGTGAAGGTGGCGGTGAACTTGCCGGCGGGCAGGAACGGCGTGGGCGGCTGGCCAGCCGGCACGTAGAGCCAGGCGTTCGGCGCGCCAACGGTGTCGCTGGCCGCGCCGGTAGTGTAAATCACCGCGAGGCCCGGCTCGGTCTTCACGGGCTGGGCGAAGGCGGACGCGGCGAAGAACGACGTAGCGAGCAGGCTGCGGAGAATGAATTGAGTCATCGTCATGGGCGGCTGGTCAGGCAGACGCTCGGAGGGTTGTAGCGAATTTCTAGGCGGAGACAAGCGTGGCGGAAACTCGTGCCGGCGATTTGCAATCGCCGTCCGTGGCGGATGAACTGACGGTTGAGTCTCGTCCTGCTGAAGCCAACGGACGGCGATTGCAAATCGCCGGCACGGCCTTTCAGGGCACCACGTTGATCGTGTGCAGCACGTCCTGCTTGAACTCGACGCCGTCCGCCGTCTTGAGCCGGAACTTGAGGAGCTGCTGGTTCACGGGCTTGAGGCCGGTGATGGCGAGGGTCACGGTCTTGCCGTCGGCGGAAAGCTTGGCGGCGGTGATGTCGAGCTTGTCGTGGCCTTTCTTCTCGGGGTTCTCCACGGAGAACTCGGGGGAGCCGTAATTGCTGGTGCGCTGGTAATTCCACCGCTCGCCCGAGAAGTTCTGCACGTCCTCGGCGTAGGTCCGGTCGAGGGGCTGCGTGAAGGTCAGCGCCACGCCGGCCTTGGTCACGTTCAGCTTCGCAATCGAGACGACGGGTTTGCCGGTGTAGCGGATGCGGTCGAAGCCGCCTTCCTTGGCCGCGTTGCTCTGCCAGCCGCGCAGGCCGGCGTTGTAGAGCTGGCCGTCCACGGGGTTGAAGCGTGGGCGCATGGCGGAGGAGGTGAGCTTCACGGGGATTTTCACCACGCCGCCCTGCGGCTGGCCGCCGATGAATTCCTTGAGCACGAGGTAAATGGACGACTGGCCGTAGGAGCAGTGGAGCAGCTCGCCGCTGAACGGCCCCCACTTGGTGCTCGTGACCCACGCCTGGCCGCCGCCGGAGTTGTCCCAGCTCTTGGCCATCCAGCACAGCGGCTGGCGGAAGGATTTCACGTCGCGGCCGTGCGAGAGGTCTTCCACGCCGAGGAACGCGCCGGGCTTGACCCAGTTGACGGGGCACATCGGCACCCAGGTGCCCTCGTTGTCACCGGTGGTGAGTTCGCCGTTGGGGCCGACGCCGATGCCCGTGGGCGCGCGCAGGCCGGTGGCGACGACCTCAAGCTTATGCCCATACTTGTCCACCTTCATCAGGCAGCCCGCGTGGGCGGAAATCTCGCCGTTGCCGCCGCCGCCGCCGAAGCCGCGCCCGCCGCCGCGCACCGGGCCGGCCTTGGCCATGTAGAAGTTGCCCTCCTTGTCCGTGTGCAGGTCAAAGGTGAACTCGTGGAAGCCGGGCGAACTGGTGATGTCGTCGTTGAAGGTCTCATAGACATCGCACGAGCCGTCGCCATCGAGGTCGCGGTAGCGGGTGATCTGGTCGCGCCCCGAGGTGTAAATCACGTCATCCACAATCTTCAGCCCGAGTGTCTCAAAGCCGCCGCTGGCGAAGCGTTTCCAGGTGAGCTTGTCGAGCTTGTCGTCAATGCCGCTGACAATCCACACGTCGCCGTCCCAAGTGGAGAGCGCGGCGCGCTTGCCGTCGGCGAAGAAGTCCATGCCGCCGAAGCGCACGCGGCGATTCCACGGGTTCGGGACGGGCGGCGTGATGACATCCTGCACATACGCGCCGTCCGGCGTGCTGCTGGCGGCGAGGACGCCGTTGGTCACGACGGCCTCGGGCCAGTGGGCTTTACCGGCCTTTGCCAGGTCAATTGCGGAGGAACGAACGACGTCGAGAAGAGATTGGAACTTCGCATCTTCGCCCTTCTTGCCACGCGCAACGACTAATGTGAATTCGCACGGACCGACGCCGGCAGGAATCTCGATTCGCGCCTGCGAATCGAGAACGAACTTGAGTTTTGCTGTCAGTGGAATGCCCTTCACTCCGACCCATGTTACGTCTTCACCCTTGGTGATTGAAATGGCATCACGCTTAAAGGACTTGTCATTGAAAGGGTGCGCCACGACTCCGCCCAGCGACCTTGAATCTCCGCCTTCGACGTCGCAGACCGCGAGCGTCAGGTCTTTCGAGTTCTTGCTAACTTGGATAGTGCGGACGAACGCCACTTGCCCGGCCTTCTCCACCACGGTCGGCTGCTCCACGACGCGCGTGCCAAGGACGTTATAGACCACCGTCACCGCCATGCCATTGACATGCAGCGCCTCGACGCGGCCCCACGCACGCGGCAGCGGGCCGTAGGGTTCCTTGCGCGGGTCTTTGAACGAGCCGCTCGCGTCCGCCCAGCCCGGCTGCACGCGGAGGCCGAACTGCTGCTCGCCAATCAGCTCCGGATGCCCGCCGTGCGAGCCGTCGAACGTCACGCCCTTGGTCGAGACGAAGCCGCCCGTCCACCCCGCGCTCCAGCGCAGCAGGTCCTGGTCGAAGCACATCGCCGCAGTCGCGCCGAGGCGGATGGCGATGCCCTTGTTGGCCTTGTTGACGCCGGGGAACTTCGCGCCGATGCAGGCCTTGAGGAACGGGAAGTCGTCCTGGATCAGGCCGGGTTTCACCGCCGGAGCAGCGGCTTTCTTCTCCGCCTTCTTTTCCGTCTTCGCATCGGCGGCGAAGAGCGTGGCAGCGGCGGCGACCAAAGTGGTTCCAAGGGCAATCCGGCGGGAGGAAGGCAACGAGTTCAGCTTCATGTTCAGTGGGTAAATGCCGCGCGCCGCGTCAGTCGGCAGACCGGGGCGGCGCGCGAACGGGGCTTTCGACCTTGGACCGGCGGAGTTCATTCAAGGGGCATGGTAGCTCGACATTGGAATGGCGAGTTACTAGCCTCTCCCGCGTCCACCGACACCACATGGCCGACACGCCTGCCAATTCGCCCGCCCCGCCGTCCGCCGCGCCCTGGTATGCCGGCGTGACGCGCTATCAGTGGCTCGTGCTGGTCATCGCGTCGGCGGGCTGGGTCTTCGACACCTTCGAAGGGCAGATTTTCAACCTCACGCGCGGCGACCTGTTCAACGAGCTGCTCAAAGGCCACTCGGACCTCGCCGGCCAGCGGCAGTTCTGGGGCGACTGCTTCCTCGGCATCTTTCTCCTCGGCGGCACGCTCGGCGGCATCGGCTTTGGAATGCTCGCGGATCGCTGGGGGCGGCGGCCCACGATGGTCGTGACCATCCTGATGTATTCCGTCTTCTCCGGCCTCACCTACTTCGCCACCGAACTCTGGCAGGTCGGCGCCCTGCGCTTCCTGGTGGCGATGGGTGTGGGCGGCGAATGGGCCGTGGCCGCCGCGCTCGTCGCCGAAGTTTTTCCCGCCAAGGCCCGCGCGCACGCCGGCGGCATCTTCCACGCCACCAGCGTGCTCGGCACCTGGCTCGCGGCGGGCGTGGCGCTGCTCGTGGGCACGCACTGGCAATGGGCCTTCCTCGCCGGCGTGCTTCCGGCGCTGCTCATCCTCTGGGTGCGCGCCTCCGTGAACGAGTCGGAAAGCTGGCTCCAGAAAAAGGCCGCCGTCCAGCAGACCGAGGAACTCGGCAGCCTGCGCGAACTCCTCGGCGACCCACGCTGGCGCACCCGCGCCTTGCTCGGGATGCTGCTCGCGGCCATCGGCCTCGCTTCCTTTTGGGCCGTGACCGTGGCCGGGCAGGACCTGGCGCGCGCACAGTTGCTCAAGGACGGCGTCCCCGCCGCCGTCGCCGCCGACCGGGCGAAGATCGCCTACGGCTTCTGGCAGACGGCGGGCGGCGGCCTTGGCCTGCTCGCGTTCGGCCCGCTCTGCGTCCGGCTCGGGAGGAAGCGCGCCTTCGCCCTCATGCACGTCGCCGCCTTCCTCTCGGTGCTGCTCGTCTGCTTCGCGCCCCAGAACTACGACCAGCTCTTCTGGCTGCTGCCGCTCTTCGGCTTCTGCACCCTCGCCGTCCACGCGGGCTATGCCATCTACTTTCCGGAGCTGTTCCCCACGCGCATCCGCGGCACCGGCACGGGCTTCTGCTTCAACGGCGGACGGCTCCTCGCCGCGCCGATGCTCTTCTACTCCGGCACGTTGAAATCAAGCTGGCTTGCGGCGAATCCCAACCTCGAACTCCGCCATGCCATCGCGCTCCTCGGCGGCCTGTTCCTCGTGGGCCTGCTGGTCATAGCCTTTCTGCCCGAGACGAAGGACCAACCGCTGCCGGAGTGAACCGTGTTCAGTGTTCAGTATTCAGCCCCGAAGGCCGAACGCGCGTCCCCACCGAAAACTGAACACTGAACACTGTTTGCCTCGGTCAGCCATTCCACCGTGGACTTGACACCCTGAGCGCCAACTCCCTAGCGTCGTCAATGCCCAAGACCAGCTTGCTCCTCGTGGACGACGACCGCGCGCAGTTGCTCTTGTTCAAGGCGCTCTTCGAGGAGCGCGGCTACGGGGTGATGCTGGCCGAAACCGGCGAACAGGGCGTCGAACTGGCCCGCTCGGCGAAGCCCGACCTCATCCTCTGCGACGTCATCATGCCCCAGTTTGACGGCTTCCGCGTGCTGGCCTCCCTCAAGGCCGACCCCGCCACCCAGACCATCCCGCTCATCCTCATGACCTTCAGCCCTGCGATGGCCGCCAAACTGCGGACGGAAGAACCGGACACGCTCGCGTATTTGTCGAAGCTGGACCCCTTCGAATCGCTGGTCCAGCAGGTCGAAACCCGGCTCGCCGGGGCGAGGGCGCTGCGCCTCATGCCTGGTCATGCCCAGCCGACGCCGGCGTAGCGGATGAGCTGCGGGCCGGCTGCCGCGCCTGGATTCTCACTTGCCGTGACCTACCCACGGCGGCGTTTGCCTTTGCGTTGAATTGCTCCCCGACTTCAGGGCACGCTCGCCGCGTGACTTCCACCGGCAAACACGCCCTCCGCTGGCTGGCGGTCCCATCGTTCCTGCTCGCCGTCGGCGGCTGCCTGTTCTTCAGCTCGTGCGCCACCGTCGAGCGCACCGTGTCCGCTCCGCCGGCCGTGGCGGGCGCGACGTTCGTCGGCAACGCCGCGTGCGCCGACTGCCACACGAATTACACGCGCACCTTCGTCGCGAGCGCGCACGGGCGGTTCCACTCGGACAGTCCGCGCCTCGCGGGCCAGACTGGTTGCGAGTCGTGCCACGGGCCGGGCAGCCGGCACGTCCAGACGGGCGGGCAGGGGCGGGACAAGTTCATCGTCAACCCGCGCCAGTCGCCGGAGACCTGCTTCGCCTGCCACGTCCAGACGCACGCCGAGTTCCGGCTGCCGCACCACCATCAGGTGCTCGAAGGCAGGCTCCACTGCGGCCAGTGCCATGACGCGCACGGCTTCGACATCCACAAGCCCAAGGGCGGCCTCGCGCTCTCGCGCCTCGGCGAGACCTGCACCAACTGCCACCGCGAGCAGAGCAGGACGCACGTTTTCGGCCACGAGGCGTTGCGCGAGGGCTGCGTGGCCTGCCACACCCCGCATGGTTCCTTCACGCAGAAGCTCCTCCACCAGCGGGACGCGAACCTCTGCCTCAAGTGCCACGCGCAGGTGCAGACCACGGCCGGGGAAATCTTCTTTGGCAACACGGCCCACGGCGCGTTCCTCAGCCGGGCGACCTGCTGGGCGGCGGGCTGCCACACGGCGGTGCATGGGTCGAACATTGATCCGAAGCTGAGATACTGATGAAACAGTTTCCAGTTTTCAGTTTTCAGTTTTCAGTCGCGCTCGCCGCCGGCACGGCGGGTGTGATGGCGGCTGATTTGAGCAAGCTGCCTCCGCCTGCTGCTGCTCCGATGGACTTCGCGAAGGACATCCTGCCGATCCTGGAAACCTCCTGTCTCCGCTGCCACGGTGCCGTGAAGCCCAAGGGCGGACTCCGGCTCGACAACCGCGACGCCGCGTTGCGCGGAGGGGCAGGCGGTCTGGCCATCCTGCCGGGCCGCAGTGCTGAGAGCCGGCTGATTCACGCCGTTGCGCGACTCGACGCGGAGACGCCCATGCCGCCGCCGGGCAAGGGCGGGCCGCTTACGCCTGAGCAGGTCGGCAAGCTGCGCGCGTGGATTGACCAGGGGCTGAAGTGGGACGAGGCCGCGTTCAGCCGGCCGCCGAAGATCGAGTTCTCCGTCGCGCCGACGATTCGGGCCATCTCCGTGAGCGGCAACGAGGCGAAGTTCCGCGAGCACACCGGGCTGCGTCCCGGCGTCTCGGGCGGCGCGGCGAACTTCTCCTTCGAGCAGCAGCTCGACGCAGACACGCGGCTGTCGCTGTCCGGACGGGCCTTGCCGCGCGACGAGGACTACGCGGTGAGGCTCTCCCTCGACCGGCGCGACGTGGGTTTTGTGCGGGCGGAGTTCGAGCAATGGCGGCGCTACTACGATGACGCGGGCGGCACTTACGCGCCGTTCACCACGCCGGGTTTCCGGCTGGGCCGTGAGCTGTTCATGGACGGCGGGCGGGCCGCGTTCGATGTGGGTCTGACCCTGCCCGAGTGGCCGCGCGTGACGCTGGGCTACGAATACCAGTTCCGCGACGGCGCGCAGTCCACGCTGCACTGGGGCGATTCCACGCAGGCCGGCGTGACGAAGAACATTTACCCGTCGCTGCGCTTCGTGGACGAGCGGACGCATATCTTCAAGCTCGACCTGGAGCACGACTGGCGCGGCACGCGCATCGAGGACAGCGCACGCGTCGAGTTCTACGACCTCCGTGCGCGCAAGGAGCAGGCCGCGCCCGGCAGCGCGTTTGGCGGCACCGTCACGCCCTCGACCTTCGTGCTGGTGCGCGAGCAGGCGAGCCACTGGCAGGGGCAGAATTCGCTGCGGCTGGACCGGCAGTTGGCCGACTGGCTCTTTGGCTCGGCGGGCTATCTCTATGCGCGCATGGAGGGCGACGCGGGATTCCAGATGAGCACGGTGACGGCCGCGGGCGCGCCCGCCGCGACCGGTGAGCAGTGGTTCGCCAACCAAATCCTGCTCGACCGCGAGTCGCACCTGTTCAGCGCCTCGGTGCTGGCCGGGCCGTGGGCGAACCTGTCCTTCTCCGGCGTGGTGCAGGGCGAGTGGACGCGCCAGTCGGGCTTTGGCGACGAGAACCGCCGCATGGTCTTCTTCGGCTTCCCGCTGGCCGACCCCGTCACGCTGCGCTCGGAACTGGACGTGCGCTCGACGACGGAGCAGTTCGGGTTGCGCTACACCGGCGTGCCGCACACGTCGCTGTTCCTGGAAGGCCGCTTCCAGCAGGAGGAGCGGGGCACCTATGAGCAGCAGACCGGCGGGATCGTGAACGGGCCGTTTCTGCGCCGCACGGACACGACGATGGACGCGCGCGAGTTCCGTGCCGGCTGGCACGCCGCGCCGGTCCCGGGCCTGACCTGGTCCACCAGCTACCGGCGGCGCGAGAAACGCACGGACTACGCCAACGCGGACTACGTGCCGCCCGCCGGGCCGTATCCCGGTTTCCTGCGACAGCGGGCCAGTTGGGCCGACGAGGTGGAGACGCGGCTCGCGTGGCGCGCGGCGAACTGGTGGAAGATGACGGTCGGCTACCGCCTGGCCGCGACCGATTATCAGACGGCCACGGATGCCTTTCCCGGCTTGCCGGCGGCGACCCCCGGTGGCGCGGTCTTCTCGGCGAACCACGACGCGCACACCTTCAGCATGGGGCACACGCTCACGCCGTTCCGCCGCTGGACGTTGAACGCCAGCGCGAGCTACACGGACAGCCGGGCGAGCAGCGCGCAGAACGGCGTGGCCGCCGTCGTCCCGTGGCGCGGCGGCATCGTGAGCGCGCAGGGCGGGGCGACCTTTGCGTGGACGGCGGCGACGGACTTGCGCCTGAGCCACGCGTATTCCCGCGCGGACTATGCGCAGAACAACTTCGTCGGTGGATTGCCCGCCGGTTTGGAATACGACCAGCACAGCCTGCAGGCCGGCCTGACCACACGGCTCAAACGCGGCGCGACGGTGAACCTGCAATACGGCTTCAACCGCTACACCGAGCCGACCGGCGGCGGCGCCTACGACTACACGGCGCACAGCATTCTTGGCGCGCTGACCTTGAAGTGGCCGGAGTGAACCGTAGTCGCAACCTTCAGGTTGCGAATCAGTGTTCCCCGTGGCGGCGGTCTGTGACCGCCGAACGCCGTGACCATTTGAGGCAATCGTCGGTCGCAGACCGTCGCTGCAACGCAGGCTGAAGCCTGCGGCTACGAGGCACGAGGCGTGAGCAGATTCCTCAACACCGTGAACACCGTCTCGGGCGAGAGGTGAGCGAGGCCATCCGAGTTGCGGAGGACGCGGAAGGCGGGGCTGCGCGGGTGCCAGATCGCTTCGTTGGATTCGGCCCAGAGGGCAAGGCCGGGGAGGCCGACGGCGGCGGCGAGGTGCGTGATGCCGGAGTCGTGCCCGACGAAGCCGAGGCAGCCGCGCAGCGATTTGGCGAGTTCAGGGAGCGGCTGGTTTTGCGCGAGCCGGACGCGGGAGGAGGGCAGGGGATGGGCGAGTTCCGTGAGTCGGCCGCCCTCCGCCTCGCCGCCAACGAGCAGGACATTCCAATCCGTGCCGGACATGACGTGCGCGAGGAACTTGGCCCAGTGTGGCAGCGGCCAGTTCTTCTTCTCGCTGCCGCTGCCGGGGTGGACGGCGAGCACGGGAGCTGCCAACGCGGGTTCCGCCAGGCTCAACCGCGGCACGGGGTCGGCGTCGAAGATGGCGAGACGTTCGAGGGGCTTGAGGAGCACATCAGTCGCGTGGACGGGCCTGGCTTCGTCCGGGCGGTGCGGGCCTGGGATGAACTGCGCCTTGGTGCAGGCCTTGACGTTTTCCGCGAAGAAGCCGTCGGGGTCGTAGAGATAGGAGACGATGACTTGGAAGCCCGCGAAGTAATGGCCCGTCGCGTCATCGAGGTCGCCCATGTCCGCGAAGAAGCCGGCGAGCGCGCGGGCCTCCACGGGGCGCACGGCATCCGCGAGGCCGCCGTGCAGGGCGAGCGCGGCGATGTGCGGGTAGCCGAGGACTTCGAGATGCGCGTCCGGAAACTGCCGCCGCAGCGCCGCCAGCACCGGCAGCGTCAGGACGAAGTCCCCGATGGCTCCGCCACGGATGACGAGGATTTTGCCTTTGGAGCGCACGCGACAGGCTTACCGGAGCGCGGGGGCGAAGTCGAATCCGCACTCCGGCACCCTCTCTTCCATCGGAGGTGAGGGCCGGGGGAGCGGCAGATTCGCCCGAAGTTCTGCGCAGCGACGGCCCTGTCCCCGTGCGTGGAGACCGGTGACTACTTCTTCACTGCCGCCGTCTTCTGCGGCTCGGGCGTGGGGGCCTTGGGCGGCTCGAAGGTGGTGATGCTCTGACCGTTCGCGCCGTTCCAGACGCGCAGGATGCCGTCCTGGCCGCCGGCGATGACGACCTTGCCGTCGGGCGTGGCGGCGGCGGAATACATGAAGTCGCTCGCGCCGGCGAAGGTGCGGGCGTCGCCGCCGCCTTCGTTGATGAGGCGGACCTTGCCGTCGCCGCCGGTGGCAAGGAACTGGTCGCCTACGCCGACGTGGTTGATGGAGGTGGCTTCCTTGCTGAAGCCCTGGATGCTCCGCACGACCTCGCCGGTGACGAGGCTCCAGACTTTCACCGCGTTGTCCGCGCCCGCGCTGGCGATGATGCGGCCGTCGCGCTTGAGGGTGACGCCGAGCACCTGATGCGTGTGGCCCTCGAAGGCTTTCACGAGCTTGGTGTCCGCCACGGTCCACGCCTTCACGAAGCGGTCCGCGCCCGCGCTGGCGAGGAGCTTGCCGTCGCCGGAGAAGTCCACGCTCTGCACGGTGTCGCTGTGCGCGCCCTTGAACTCCTTCACGAGCGCGCCGGTGGCGGCGTCCCAGAGCTTCAGCTCGCCGCTGCGGGAAGGCTCGCCGCTGCCGGAGGCGAGGGTCTTGCCGTCGGGGCTGAAGGCCAGCGTGTTCACGCGGCCCGTGAGCGGCGAGGTTCCGGTGGCGGAGCCGATGCTGCGCACGAGCTTCCACTCGGGCTGGCTGTCCCAGACGATGAGCTTGCCGTCGCTGCCGGCGGAAACCACCGCGCCCGCGACGAGCGCCACGGCCTTCACCGCGCCGGTGTGGCCCTGGTAATTCTCCAGGCCGCTGCCGTCCGCCGCGCTCCAGGTGCGGACGCCGCCGTCCTCGCCCGCCGTGACGACGGACTTGCCGTCCGGGGCGAAGGCGAGGGAGCGGATCAGCTTCTCGTCCGCGGTCTGTTTTTTCTTCGCGTCAGCGGCGGTGGCCTCGGCCTTCTTCTGCGCGGCCTCGGCCTCGACGAGCGCGGCCTTCGCCTTCGCCACGTCGTCCACTTCGCGCTTGGCATCAACGGCGGCGCGCTTGGCGGCGTCCACGGCGTCGGTGTATTTGCGGACCTCGGTGGTGGCCTCGGTGAACTTCTTGTTGTCGGCGGTGAACTTGTCGGTGGCTTCCTTGAGCTTCGCGTTGGCTTCGGTGAGCGCCTTGTCGGCGGCAGCTTTGGCGTCAGCGGCGGCCTTGGCCTTCGCGGCGGCGGCGGTGGAAGCCTTCTCGGCGGCGGGCTTGCCGGCGGCGTCAGCCTTGGCGAGCGCCTCGGCGGCGGTCTTTGCAGCGGCGTCGGCGTCGGTGGCGGCCTTGTCGGCGGCTTCCTTGTCCGTCATGGCCTTCTTCTGCGGTGCCTCGGCGTCCAGCTTCGCCTTCTCGGCGGCAGTCTTCGCGGTGGTGGCGTCGGCGAGCTTCTTCACGTTCTCGGCGTGCGGCTTCTCCAGCTTCACCCGCTCCTCCTCGGCCTTCTTCGCGGCGTCCTCGGCTTTCTTCAAGTCGTCCTCGGCCTTCTTCTGGGCGGCCTTCTGATAAGTCACTTCGTTGTTCGCAAAAGTCAGGTCACGGCCCACGGCGGCGACGCGGTCGGACACGTAGCGGTCGCCACGGATCTCACCGAGCGCCTTGCCGTCGGCGGCGTTCCAGAGCTTCGCAACGGTGTTCGTCAGGCCGAGGCTGGCGATGGCCTTGCCATCCGGGCTGACCGCGAGCGCGGCGACCGGGCTGCCGTGGGCGAGTGTGCGGACGGCGCTGCCATTGTCGGCGTTGAGCACGCGCACGACGCCGTCGGCGCCGCTGGCGAGGAGTTGAGCGGGCGGGAGTGCGGCGAGCTGCGTGATGGGGCCGGTGCCGGCGATGACCGCACCCGGCTCGACCTTGCCGCCGGCGGCCTCGGGGAGCTTCCAAGTCAGGATGTTCTTGTCTCCGTGCGCGGTGGCGACGCGCTTGCCGTCGGGGAGGATGGCGACGGCGGCGACGTCATTGGTCGCGGTGGCTTCGGCGAAAAGCGCGCCGTCGGCGAGGTTCCAGACGCGCGCCGTCCTGGCCGCGCCGGAGACGAGGCGGGCGGAGTTGGTGGAGAAGGCGAGGGACTTCACCGGGCTGGTGTGGCCGGAGAGCGTCTTGCCGGGGGTGAAAGCGGGCAGGCTCCAGAGCTTGATGTCATTGCCGCTCACGGACGCGAGCCACTTGCCATCGGGGCTGGTGGCGAGGAGTTCCGCCGCGCCGGGGAGCGTCTGCTTCTGCACGTTCGTCGGACGTTGCCAGAGCTTCACCTCGCGATAGCTGCCCGAGGCGAGCGTGTTGCCGTCCGGGCTGAACGCGAGCGCGTAGGTCATGTCGCGGTGCGCGACGCCGGGCCGGGCGTAGGTCTTGTCCGCGAGCAGCGCGGGGTCCGTGAGGCGGCCGATGGCCGTGGCCGTGGGGATGTGGAAGAGATGAATCTGGTTCGCGCGACCAGCGGCGGCGAACTGGCCGTCCTCCGTGAGCGCGACGGCATAAACGGGATTCAAGCCCTCGGGCAGCGGCTGCCAGACGATGGGACCGCCGCCCTTCACCTCGCCGGTCGCGCCCTGGTCAATCCACAGCTTGAGCAGCGCAAGTTCGTCGGGGTTGAGATTCTTCGCGCCCGCCTTGTTGCCGGCGGGCGGCATGGGCGGCTTGCTCATGTGTGCGGCGACGCGGAAGAGGGAGCTGCTCTCGGCCTTCTTGGGCTGGACCATTTTGCCGGTGTCGCCCCCCTTGGCGATGGTCTGGGGCGTCTCCAGGTTCACGCCGTCCTCGCCCTTCTGCGAGTTGTGGCAGGAGAGACAGTTGCGGCGGAGGATGGGGAGGATTTCCTTTTCGAAGTCCACCTTGGAGTAGCGGCGCAGCTTGGCGACGGGCAGCGGCCCCTTCTTGGCGTCCTCCTTCGGCGCCTCGGCGGCGGGGGTGAGAAACGGGGTGGCGATCAGGCCTGCGATCAGGAGCGGCAAAGCACGGGGCGATTGAAAATGTTGCATAGCAAATCTGGTTGCAGAGGGCAGACGCGACGTGCGCGGGGAGTGTTCAGGCAGATTCGGTTGGTAAAGCGGTTTGAGGGACGCTGCTGGTGTTCAGACGGAAAACTGCTTTGCGTTTGGGCAGTTTCAAACCCCGCGCGCACATGAAACCAGTCGTCGCCATCCTGGGCTGGGCGTGCCGGCGGTCGCACATCCATCCACTGCCGGGGCCATGTTTTCCGCCGCGTTCATTCCCACGCTCACGCGATCATTGGGAATGGGATTGGGCCTGCTGGGCTTGCTGCCGGGCACCAGTCCGGACGACGGTGACAAGCCGGAGGAGTGAAGCGCGGCCCCGGGGTTCAGACGGCGCTGGTGTCGGAGGTCAGACCGTGGCGGACGAGGTAATCAGCGACGTGCAGGGTTTCGATGTGGCTGGCTCCAGCCTGGTCGAGGCCAGCGCGCATCTGGAGCAGGCAGCCGGGATTCGTGGTGACAACGCAGGTCGCGCCCGTGCGGAGGATGTTCTCGACCTTCCGCCGCTGGAGGCGTTCGGCCATTTCGGGTTCGGTGAGGTTGTAGCTGCCGGCGCTGCCGCAACAGACATCGGACTCCGGCATCTCGACGTAGTTCGCGCCCGCGACGGCCCTGACGAGCACGCGCGGCGGGTGCGTGATGCGCTGGGCGTGGGCGAGATGGCAGGCGTCGTGGAAGGTGACGCGGAATGCGGAATGCGGAATGCGGAATGCCGAAGTGTGCAGTCCGGCAGCCACGAGGAACTCGCTCAGGTCTTTTACCTTCGCGCTGAAGGCGGTCGCGGCAGAGTCGCCGCCGAGCAGATGGCCGTATTCCTTGAGCGTGGAGCCGCAGCCGGCGGCGTTGATGATGATGGCGTCGAGCGGCTCGCGGGCAAAGGCGGCGAGATTCGCGCGGGCGGCCTCGCGGGCGGCGGCGAGGTTGCCGCCGTGGGCGTGGAGCGCGCCGCAGCAGCCCTGGTCGCGGGGCGTGACGACGTCGTAGCCGGCGCGGTTCAGGAGGCGGATGGAGTTCTCGTTCGTGCGCCCGAACATGACGTTCATCACGCAGCCACGAATGAAGCCGACGCGGCCGCGTGGTCGTGCCGGCGACTTCCGGTCGCCGCCCGTCGCACTGCTGCTGCCCAAACGCGGCGACTGGAAGTCGCCGGCACGGGAGAGTTCCGGCAGATCGCCCTCGCTCATGTCCGCCGGCAGGAGCGCAAGCGAGTCTTGGATAAACTTCGGGAAGAGGTGTCCGGCTCCGGCGTGCTTGAGCAGGCGTGCCGGGAGCAAGGCCAGTTTCATCCGCAGCGGGTGCGGGAAGACGCGCTCGATGAGGACGCGGCGGAGGAAGTTCTGAAAGGGTGAGCGGTGGTGGTGACGCTCGATGTGGTCGCGGGTGGTTTCGAGCAGCTCGCCGTAGTGGACTCCGCTGGGACACGCGGATTCGCAGGCACGGCAGCCGAGGCAGAGGTCGAGATGTCGGACGGCGGAGTCGCCGAGCGGAAGGCGGCCAGCCTGCACCGCGCGCATGAGGTAGATGCGCCCGCGTGGGGAGTCGTTCTCGTTGCCGGTCTCCAAGTAGGTCGGGCACGAGCCGAGACACAGACCGCAATGGATGCACGCGAGCGACTTCTGCTCGTCGAGGAATGGTTCCGGCGCGGTGGTCACAGCGGCAACTCCGGCAGGATGTGGTGCGGGTCGAAGGTGTCCTTCAACCGGCGGGAGAGCGCGAGCGGGCCGGCGGGCCTGGGCAACGGCTGCCCGCGATGGTGGACGATGCCGTTGGCGGCGCGGGCGATGAAGGGCACGGGGCCGAGGGCGGCAAGAGCTTCGGGAAGTTTGCTCGGGAGGACGGATTCGGTGTGAACGGGCGCGGCGGAGGACCAGAAGGTTTGTTCGGGGTCGGGCGCGGCGGACGGCGACTGAAAGTCGCCGGCCCGGGCGCGCTGCCATTCCACCTCCTCGCGGGTGCCGGCGAAACCGAGACGGACGGTGAAGGTGTCTGAGGCGGAGCCGTCCGGAGCGAGGTTGTGGAGGTCGAGGATGACGGGGGTGACGGGGGATTCGAGGAGCGCTGTGATGGCGGTCCATGCGGCGGTGAGATTGCGGAAGGTCGCGGTCAGAATGACTTCCGCTTCCGGGAGCGGGCGGAGCTTGAAGGTCGCGGCGGTGATGATGCCGAGGCTGTCGCGCGCGCCGACGAAGAGTTTCAGGAGGTCGTAGCCGGCGACATTCTTCACGACCTTGCCGCCGGAATGCGTGATGCGCCCATCGGCGAGGACGGCTTCGAGTCCGATGAGGTGCTCGCGAATGGTCCCGAAGCCGCACCGGCGCGGGCCGGAGAGGTTTTCCGCAAGGAGCTGGCGGATGGTCACGCGGTCGGCATTGGGCGGGTCAACGGGCAGCCATTGGCCGCGCGTGGCGAGCGCGGCCTGAAGCGCGGCGAGCGTGAGGCCGCCCTCGGCGGTGACGGTCATGTCCTCGGGCGTGTGGTCGCGGACGGCGGCGAGGGCGGCGAGGTCAACGGACCCGACGGGACGCTTCGCGGCGTGGGACTCGGCAAGCAGACGGGACAAGTCGGCGAGGCTGGCGGGCTGGAGCGTCATCGGCGGACGGCTCAGGCGGGCTTGGCCGGTTCGGCGTCGAGGATGTTGCGCAGCGTCGCGAGGACTCTCTCGGCCGTGTAGGGCTTGGCGATGAAGGCCCTCATGCCGAGCGATTTCAGCTCCTCGAACTTGGCGTCCTGGTCAATGCCGCTGGTGGCGATGACCTTGATGTTCGGCTCCAGCTTCTTGAGCACGCGCATCATGGCCGCGCCGTCCATCACGGGCATCATCACGTCGGTGAGGACGGCCTTGATGGCGTCCCGGTGCTGGGCATAGACCGCGAGGGCCTCGACCCCGTCGGTGCTGGTGATGACCTTGTAACCGTTGGTTTCGAGCAGCTTTTTCGCGGCGGTGAGGATGCCGGCTTCGTCGTCCACCACGAGGATGGTCTCGCCGTTGCCGCGCGGGAGCGGCTTCTTCTCGGTGCGCGCCTCGGGCTTCGCGTTGGGCGTGGCGGGGAAGAAGCAGGAGAAGGTTGTGCCCTTGCCCGGCTCGCTGGTGACGTTGAGGAAGCCGCCGTGGCTCTTGGCGATGCCCAGCACGGTGGAGAGGCCCAAGCCGGTGCCCTTGCCGTGCTCCTTGGTCGTGAAGAACGGGTCGAAAATCTTTTCGAGAATCTCCGGCGGAATGCCGGTGCCGGTGTCGGCGACGCGCAGGACGACATAAGGCCCCTTCTTCGCCTCGGCGTCGAAGCTGGCGTAGTGGTCATCAATCGTCATGTTCTCCGCGATGATGGTGATGGAGCCGCCGTTGGGCATCGCGTCGCGGGCGTTGATGCAGAGGTTCAGCAGCACCTGGTGGATGTGCGTGGGATCGCCGATGATGGGCCAGAGGTCGCGGCTGGCCTTGGACTGGACGGTGATGTTCTTGGGAAAGGTCTCGCGGACGATCTTCGCCATCTCGTCCACCATGTGCCGGAGGTTGACGACGACGCGCTCGCCCTCCATGCCGCGGGCGAAGGCGAGGAGCTGCTTCACGATGTCCGCGCCGCGCTGGGCGCTGGTCTCAATGTTGTGGATGAGGGTCTCGGTCTCGCGCGGTCCGAGTCCCTGCCGGAGCAGCGGGGCGGACATCATGATGGGCGCGAGGATGTTGTTGAGGTCGTGCGCCACGCCGCCGGCGAGCGTGCCGATGCTCTCCATGCGCTGCGAGCGCAGGAACTGGCTCTCGAGCTTCTTCTTCTCGGTGATGTCGGTGTTGATGGAGAGAACCGCGCTGGGGTGGTCCTCCGCGTCGCGCACGAGCGTCCAGCGCGAGTTGACGACGACCTCGTGACCCGCCTTCGTGAGCTGGCGGATTTCGCCGCTCCACGAACCCTTGTCGAGCAGCTCCTTCTGCGCGGTCTCGAAGGCCGTCGCGTCCCGGTAAAGCAGCTCGGTGACTTGGCGGCCCTTGATTTCCTCCGCCGTCCAGCCGAACAGCCGTTCCGCGCCCTTGTTCCAGAAAGTTATCCAATGCCCGAGGTCGCGCACGATGATGGCGTCCTGTGCGAGGTCAATGAGCTTGGCCTGCTCCAGAATCCGCCGCTCGGCCTTCTTGCGCTCGGTGATGTCGCGGAAGCTCCAGACGCGCCCGGAAATCTGGTCGCCCACGCGCTGCGGCTGCGAGTAGCGCTCGAAGATGCGCCCGTCCACGAACTCGATGAGGTCGTAGCTGGCGGCCTCCGGGGTGTCGTTCAGCTCGCTGAACTTTTTGTTGAAGCCCTCGGGATCCTTGATCTGCCACAGGACGGCGTTGAGCATGTCCTGGTAGTGCTTGGACTCGATGAGCGAGGGCGGGAGGTTCCAGATGGCGAGGAACTTCTTGTTGTAGCCGGCCATGCGGCCCTCCTGGTTCACGACCAGGATGCCGTCGGCGGTGGAGTCGAGCGTGGCCTGCGTGAGCGACACCGAGCGTTCAAGCTGCGCGGTGCGCTCGGAGACGAGCGACTCCATGTTCCGCATCTGCGAGCGGGCCTGGCGGCCGAGCGTCCACTTCTCGGTGAGCGCGACGACGAGCTGGCTGACCTCGACGTTGTCGAACGGTTTCTTGAGAATCAGCAGCCGGTCGTTGCGGCCCAGCTTGCCGACCATCTCCTCCCACGAGTAATCCGAGTAGGCGGTGCAGATGACGCATTGCAGATACGGGTCGGCCTGCCAGAGCCGCGTGATGGTCTCGATGCCGTCCCAGCCCGGCGGCATCCGCACGTCCACGAACGCGAGGCTGTAAGGCCGGTTCGCCATGACGGACTTGCTGACCAGCGCGAGCGCCTCCTGACCTTGGTAGGCGGAGTCCATCTCGTATTCGGGTTTCGTCTCCGTCGGCAAATCATCACCGAACAGCGCCGCCTCCGCCGCGCTCAGGTCCGCCACCGCCGCCGACGCCGGACAGAGAATTTTCCGGAAATCGTCGTGGATCGCGCGGTTGTCGTCTATGACGAGGATGCGGTGCATTAAAGGCAGGTGACAGGTGGCGAGTGGCGGGTGACTAAGCCTTCGCCTCCGGCGGGCGCAGGGGAATTTCCAGCGTGAAGGCCGCGCCTTTGCCTTCGCCGTCGCTGTGTGCGCTGAGGCTGCCGCCCATTTCCTTCGCCGCCAGCGCGCCGTGGTGGAGGCCGAAGCCGTGGCCCTGCGGCTTGGTGGTGAAGCCGTGCTGGAAGAGGCGCGCCATGCTCTCCGACGAGATGCCGGAGCCGGTGTCCACGACGGAGATGCGGACGGTTTCGTTGCCATTCAGGGCGACGCGCACGGTCAGAGTCTTGTCCTTCACCTCGGGCTTGTCGAGCGCGTGCTTGGCGTTGGTGAG
>Ga0172373_10000995_pt1 | contig 46230 bp, 44 predicted proteins | sample Lak10m_2_FD_114546 | JGI IMG/M metagenome (GOLD analysis project Ga0172373, IMG submission 114546) | Freshwater microbial communities from Kabuno Bay, South-Kivu, Congo - kab_092012_10m | ecosystem: Environmental > Aquatic > Freshwater > Lake | place: Democratic Republic of the Congo... | reverse complement strand
TTCGATAGTAAATGATTCTAAAATATTTGCAGGGACGATTTGCTGAATCAGAGTGATGATAAGTGAATCCATAAATTCAAAGGTAAGAATTATTGCCCCAGCACATCAAAATAATATTTGCCCATTAAAAAGAGTTTGGAATAAAACTTTAGATTTTATTTTTATACTATTTTTTCGAGCATAATACGTGTAGTTTTTTTTTGAATCTACATCTAAAGTTTATTTGTAAAATACATGAGGCGGAAAATGGATTTTATTTTTTTATAATCCACTTGATTTACAAAATGACAGTGAATTGACTGGAAATTAATTACTTTTTCTTTTTGTGTAATCTCTTTTAAATTTACCGGATATAAAATAAATTTAGCATCTTTCCAATTCGGTTTTACATCAAATAGATATTTACCTCCATCCAAATCATAGGTTGTGAGTTTATTTACTATTTCTTTGGCAATACTAATATCCATCCTGATTTTACAAATTTATAACTTTAAAACATGTTGCTCAATGACAACTGAATCATCACTATCTGGTACTAACAAATGACCTTTATGTTTAATTCCTGTAAGCATAATTAATGATTGATTTTCGAATTCAAATCGCGTATTTTGAAATTCTAAATTATCCATACCATGAAAATTATGCATAAAATATTTCACAATCCTACCTTTAATCACTTCATATAAAAAAAAGTAATGAAACCCTTCTTTTTTAATGACTTCAAACAATTTTTCTTTTAGATTATAAATCGGAAACAAATAATTTTGATTAGCAAAATCACTCAAGGGAAATGTGATTAATTTTCGTCTTTGTTGTCTAATTTCTACACTTGTTTCAGAATGAATTAAACAACCGACACCTTGTTGTTCAACTGGTAAATCGTTGAAACTATGAATTCCACATTTTTCAAGAACATCATAATCAAATAGTACATCTGGAAATCGAAGGTTAGCATTTTGTGCTAAAGTTTCCATTTTTCTAACTACATTGTTAGGTAACTCGATAACTCTGTAAATAATTCCCAAGCCAAAAACATTAATAACAAACATATAAGATCTGATAGATGATTATAAACATTGTGATGCATTAACTAACTTCAGCAAAGAAAAAAGTCTGCCAATTAACATTGACAGACTCAGATAAAAAATGAATTAATTAGAAATTATGCATTCACGTTCATGTTATCTAGTACATCCATTACAGATTTAACTGCTTTCGCAGATTCGTCTAACAATGCTTTTTCTTCCTCATTTAATTGTAATTCAATGATTTTCTCAATACCATTTTTTCCTAATACTACAGGAACTCCTAAATAAATATCTTTCATTCCATATTCACCGTTTAACCATGCACATACTGGGAAGATACGTTTTTGATCACGTACGATTGCTTCCACCATTTGAGCTGCAGCAGCACCTGGAGCATACCAAGCAGAAGTACCTAATAATTTAACGATTTCACCTCCACCAAATTTTGTTCTTTCGATGATTTCATCTAATTTTTCTGGAGAGATTAATTCAGTTACAGGAATACCTGAAACAGTAGTATAACGAGGTAGCGGAACCATAGTATCTCCGTGTCCACCCATTAAAACTGCTTGAATATCTTTAGGAGAGACATTTAATTCTTCCGCTAAAAAAGCTCTGTATCTTGCTGTATCCAAGATACCAGCCATACCAAAAACTTTAGAAGAATCAACTTTAGCATTCAAATAAGCACAATAAGTCATTACATCTAAAGGATTAGAAACAATAACAATAATTGCATTTGGTGAATGTTGAATAATGTTTTCTGTTACAGTTTTAACTATACCTGCATTGGTAGCGATAAGGTCGTCACGAGACATTCCTGGTTTTCTAGGAAGACCTGATGTAATTACAACTACATCTGAATTAGCTGTTTTTGTGTAATCATTCGTTGAACCAATAGTTCTAGAATCATACAAATTAATTGGAGCTTTTTGCCAGATATCTAAAGCTTTACCTTCTGCAAAACCTTCTTTGATATCTAATAAAACAATTTCATTAGCGATTTCTCTTTGTGCTAGTACATCTGCACACGTAGCACCTACATTTCCTGCACCTACAACTGTAACTTTCATAGTATTTTTTGTGTTAAAAATTAACGTTTACCTGACAAAATTAAAACAATTGAATGAGACGAATTCATTTTTTAGCATTTATTTTTAAAAGTTCTTACAAAAAATTTTAATTTTAGGCAACGTATTAATTTTAGTAACGTCAAGTAACTATAAACACAAAGGTGGATAATAAAGGGCAGTTGGAAAATATTGTGGCAGGTTGTATCAAAAACGATCGTGTTAGCCAAGAAAAGTTATTTAAACTTTTCTATGGTAAATTACTTATTGTTTGTCAACGCTATACAAATGATAGAGATACTGCTCAAGATATTCTACAAGAAGGTTTTATGAAGATCTTTGACAAAATCGCAACGTTTGAATCTTCTGGATCATTTGAAGGATGGATGAAGCGTATTGTAACAAATACTGCTTTGGACCACTTAAGAAAGTCTAAAAAATTCAATTTTGTGGAAGAAAACGAAATAAACACGAAAGAAGATTTTGTGGACTATGGTGACAAGTTAGAATCGGATAATTCGATTGAATTAAAAGCAGAATTTGCATTACAAGCCATACAACAACTTTCTCCTGCGTATCAAACCGTTTTTAACCTTTATGTGATGGAAGAGTATTCTCACAAAGAAATTGCTGAAGTTTTAGGAATTTCAGAGGGTACATCCAAGTCAAACCTTGCTAAGGCAAAGATGAACTTACAAAAAATAATACTAAAAAAATATAGTAAAATAGCCAATGAATAACGACATTGTAAATAAGATTAAGTCTAGTTTGGAGAACTATGAAGCTCCTTACGATGCTTCAGCATGGGAAAAAATGTCACAACGTTTAGATGCTAAAGCACCTGCAAGTAGTTCATCAGCAGGAAAATCAATCTCTTCATTACCTAAAATTTGGGTTGCTATTTCTGTTACCGTAATCGGAGCGTCTATAGCGATTTATTCATTACGACCTAATTCAACTAAATTGGTAAGTACTACCAATTCGTCTACTCCAACTATATCGAATGAAGAAAAAAATGAAAAAGTTCATCTAATCCCATCCAATGAACCCAACAAAGTAAACAAACAATCAAATTCATCCATTAAACAAACAGTTAATAATCGTTCAAATAATGGAAATCAACAAGGCACAATTTCAACTAATTCAGCTACTAATGAAGCGGTATTAGCAAAACAAACTAATAATGGAAAGGGAAATGAGAAATTAGTTAAAAATTTTATTCTTCCTAAAACAAATAAATTTTATTGCTTTGGTGAAAAAATAGAAATTTTTAACCCAAATGCTTCAGAGATTACTTTAACCAATGCAGCTGGTAAACAAATAAAAATTGATGGACAAGAGTCTATGTTGATTTCACTTAAACAAGAAGGACTCTATACTTGGAATGGTGAAAAAACTGCATTTGAAGTTAAAGATAAACCTTCAGTTAACTTTAGTTTGCCTTCTGACATCATTTACGAAAATGGTATTCCAACGATTACTCTAAGTTCTGATTTAAATGTAAAATCTCAAAAATGGATTTTCGATCAAAAAACTATCTCTACCAATGAATCAGTTAAGTTAAACATTTTTAATAAGGAGAAGTATTCTGTAACATTAGCAGTAGTTGGCCTAAATGGATGTGAGAATCAAATGACAAAAACATTCTTTCCTGATCCAGATTTTCATTACAACCTGAAAGCGCCTAATGGTTTCGATCCAACTTCCAACAATGCGAAAAGAAATACATTTATTCCACTTTCACTTTTGGAACGAGAAACTCCATTTAAGATGTTAATAATTGATCCAAAAGATGGTAAAGTTATTTTTGAAACCAATGATAAAAACAATGCATGGGATGGAAAAAATCAGTTTACCGATCAATTAGTTCCTGAGGGTATCGAATATGTTTGGAAAGTAATTTTGATGAATCCTGAGAAATACGAAAAAAATGAATATCGAGGTACAATTACGCGTAAATAAGTAGAATTCATATATAAAAACGCTATGAAGCATCTATTGATTTTGACTTTTTCATTGGCGGTTTTTTATTCTTATTCACAAAAATCAACCTACAGAGAGATCTCTAAAAACACTTTAGTAATTGATTTTACTTTTGAAAATGAGTTATTTAAAACAAAAAGTATAAATAACATTTCCTACATTGATTTTTCTAAATCGGTTCCAAATGTTTCATACGAAAAAGACTCTCCTGCACTACCCTATTATTCCAAATCTATACTTTTGCCAAAAACAGGCAACTCAAACTATACTATCTCGTACGATGAAATAATTGAATACAAGATGGTGGAAATACTCCCTTCCTTGGGACTAAAAAAAAGAACTGATTCTTCTCAGTATAGGTTTGGAATCAATTACAATAAAAATGCATTTTATCCAGGTGTTTTACATAAAAGTTCAACTCCATATATACTTAGAGAATTACGCGGTCAAACAATCCAATTATATCCATACCAATACAATCCGATTACAAAAACATTGCGGTTTTATAAAAACTTACATCTTCAAGTAACGTTTGATAAAACAACCGGCATAAATGAAATAAAAGAATTACCTGCCTCTCATTTAGGAGAAGTACTCTACAAGGATCATTTTATAAACACTCCCAAGCACAAGTTAAAGTACATTTCAAAATCTGAAATAGGAGAAATGTTAGTTATATGCCCAAACACCTATATTGAAACTATCCAACCATTTGTAGATTGGAAAAATCAAAAAGGAATCAAAACATCTATCGAAACAGTAGAAAACATTGGAAACACTGCAACGGAAATAAAACAATTTATACAAAACTTTTATATTAAAAACCCATCACTTTTATACATTCTCTTGGTAGGTGATGCTGAAAATGTAGCTTCTTACACCTATGGAAATTTTTATAGTGATGAATATTGGAGTGATTCTTATTACGGTCAACTTTCCGGAGATGATTATTACAATGAATTATTTATTGGGAGATTTTCTGGTAATCCAGCAGAAGTTAAAACAATGGTTGATAGAACTATTGAATACGAAAAACAACCTGTACCCGGAGATTGGATGACAAGAGCGATTGGAATTGCTTCTTCTCAAGGTTTAGGAATTGGAGATAATGGAGAATCAGATTGGCAACACGAAAGAAAAATTAAACATTCTTTATTAGCTACGGATTACTCGTATGTGTATGAATTTTACGATGGTAGTCAAGGTGAAGAAGACGCTCCCGAGAATCCTACAAATACTGAGATAATTAATGCCATTAATTCTGGCGTTGGCTTATTAAACTATACTGGTCATGGCGACACCCAAAATTTTGTTACAAGTAATTTTAATTCTTCAGACATACTAACTACGACTAATTTTGGTAAATATCCTTTTGTTATTTCAGTAGCTTGTAATAATGGTAAGTTTGTCAACAACACATGCTTAGCAGAAACATGGTTACGAGCAACAAACGATAGTAAAACAACCGGAGCGATTGCTGTTTGTGGCTCTTCTATACTTATGGACTGGGCACCTCCTATGAAAACGCAGGATGAAATGGTTGAATTATTGAGTAATCAAAACCTTTCAATTCGTAAGACAACATTAGGAGCTATTTTCAATAATGGACAATTTAGTATGCTTGAAAAGTATGGTCAAAGTGGTGAGGATGTAATCAAAACGTGGTTGTTTTTTGGAGATCCATCTACAGTATTCAGAAATAAATTAACAAAACCATTAGATTATAAAATCGAATCAACCATTACAAAAGATAGTACAACCGAAATAACTATCTCATCTTCAATTGATAGCATTACAGTTGGCATATCTAAAAACAATCAATTTATTGATAAAGGTATCTTTAACAACAATAAATTCACCTATTGTTTTTCAAACAATTTACTACCTGATAATTATTTAGTTACACTGACAAAACAAAATCATTCAATTGCACAATTTACACTAAATACTGAAGGGACTGCCTCCGAGGAAAACAAAATCAATCCCACCTTGAAAATATACCCAAATCCTGCAAACTCGAATATTACAATTAATAGGTTATCCAATTACACCCTAGAAATATATACGATTGAAGGTAAATTAGTTGATACAATGATTCATCCAGGCGACAATTATCTTACTATAGATACAAGTAATTTGAAGAGTGGTAATTACTTTTTTAAACTAATTACAAAAAACACTATACATACTGAAAAAGTACAAATAACTCACTAAGGCAATAGTAATAACTCTTCTCGTATACCTGAATAGTTTTCTGTATCTTTGAACGAAATTCAACACCCAACTGTATGATTGAAAAATCAGAACAAAAACAATTACGTTACGACAAAGCTTACCTCAGAATGGCGGAAACTTGGGCAGAACTATCACACTGCGCACGTAAAAAAGTAGGAGCTATTATTGTTAAAGACGATGCAATAATTTCGGATGGCTACAATGGTACTCCAGCTGGTTTTGACAACACATGTGAAACAGATAATGGTGAAACACATTGGTATGTACTTCACGCAGAAGCTAATGCTATTTTAAAAGTAGCAAAATCAACTAATAATTGTGCTGGAGCAACGTTGTATTTAACCTTGTCCCCTTGTAAAGATTGTAGCAAATTAATACTACAAGCTGGAATTAAACGTTTAGTGTATAGAAACCATTATCGAGATACCGTTGGTGTCGATTTTTTACATGAAGCAGGAATTGAAGTTGTTCAAATTCAGGAAATTTAATGTCAAACGAAATAAAAAAATCAAAATATCTTTTACCGATTGGACTATGTTGTTTCATGGCGCTTGGTATATTAATAGGATACTCGCTTTCAGGGAAACAAAACTCATCCAGTAAAGTCAATGACATTATCGAAGTAATTAATTCCAATTATGTGGATAAAGTCGATGGAGAAAAACTATTTGAAGAAACTATTTCGGAGATGCTTCATAAACTAGATCCACACTCAAACTATATTTCTCCCAATGAAATGAAAGCGCTTACGGAGCAAATTCAAGGAGAATTTGGAGGTATTGGGGTTCGTTTTACACTGCTTAGAGACACAATTTGTATAACCAATGTTATACCTGGTTCGCCTTCAGAAGCAGCTGGAGTTTTAGCTGGAGACAAAATAATTGCCATTTCAAAAAAATCTGTAGCGAGTAAGAAGATAACAAACGATAAGGTGATGTCCCTATTAAAAGGATTAAGCAATACATCTGTTCAAGTTACGCTATGGAGAAATGGAAAAACACTTCCAAAAACGCTTGTACGTGGAACTATTCCAATAGCATCGATACCATGTGCTATAATGGCCACAAAGCGAATTGGTTATCTAAAAATTGATCAATTCTCTGTTACTACAGCACAGGAATTTAAAGAACAAAGTCAAAAATTACTGAATTTAGGTATGCAATCCATGATACTTGATCTTCGAAACAACGGAGGTGGGGTTCTACAAACTGCTGTTGAAATTGTGGATGAATTTTTAAAGGCAGGATTAACAATTGTAAGTACGAAAGGTGCGAATGTTTCGAAAGAAATTTTCAAATCTACCTCAACTGGCCAATTAGAGAATATGCCCTTAGTTGTACTTATTAATGAAAATTCAGCTTCCGCAAGTGAAATCGTAGCTGGAGCATTACAAGATAATGATCGAGCATTTATTTTAGGTAGACGTTCTTTTGGAAAAGGATTAGTTCAAAAAGATATTACTCTACAAGATAAAAGCAATATTCGATTAACGATAGCTCGTTATTATACTCCAACAGGTAGGTGTATTCAAAAACCGTATACGGATGATTATGAAAAATACATCCAAGAAGAATCTGTAAGGTTTGAACATGGTGAGCAATTTAAATTAGACAGTTCACTATTAGTTGATTCTCTAAAATTTAAAACGCCTAAAGGAAAAGTAGTATATGGAGGAGGTGGAATTTTTCCAGATATTTTTTTACCAATGGATACAACTGGAAGTAGTTGGTATTTTACAGAACTTAGATACAGTAATGCTTTTCAAAATTTCGCTTTTGACTTTGTTTCCAATAAACGAACAAAATGGAGTAATCCAGCAATATTTCAAAAGTCATTTAATGTGGATGAACAATTAACACTAGCGTTTTTAAAATACGCTTCGATAAACAACCATATTCCAATAGATTTAAAAGGATTATCTAAAAGTAAAAAGCTTATTCAACTAACCTTAAAAGCTGAAATTGCGCGTCAAAATTGGACGGAAGAAGGATATTATACTGTTATTAACGAACTAGATAAAGAAATGCAAGTTGCAATTCGCACGTTGGAAAAAATGAAAAAATGAAACGGATTAGGTATTTATTCATTACCCTATTTTTTTTACAGAAAATTTCCTGTGATGCCCAACTCGTATTTGAAACTACCCATGTTGATTTTGGTGAATTAAATAACGAATCTCCTCAATTTATTGATGTAAAAATTACCAACACAGGTTCAAAAAAAGCTTTTATTTTAAACTATAAAGCTCCTCGAGAAGTTTCTTGTTTATTCAATACGCAAGCAGCTGAAAAAGATTCTATTTTGATTTTTAGAGTTCAACCAAAACCAAAAAAATTGGGTAAGTTTGCTTACGAAATCCCTATCTATACTAGTGACAAATTGGAACCTACAACACTCCAAGTTAGTGGAAAACTTACAGAAGAAATATATGACCCACTTGCTGCAATGCAAGCTTGCCCTGACTTTCGTTCTTCCCCATCCAAACATGCGACCGATTTTAAATTAACCATTAAAACGATTGACAAGAAAACTAAGGAAAATTTAGAAAACACTGAAGTTTATCTTATTCAACATGGGCAAGAAATTGGACGTTATGTTCAAAAAAACTCAGGAAAAATCCAGGTTAATACACCCTTGGGGTTTATTTACTTTTATGCTAAAAAATCCGGCTATCAATCTACTGAAAAATGTCAATATGTTAATATTACAGATAATACTGTGGTATTAGAACTAGAAAAAGATACAGTGAATCAAGTCACGATTCAAAGAAATAACTCCACAGAAAAGATCGATAGTACCCAATCAAAAGTATCGGAATCGTCAACCAGTTTAAGTGACCAACTTGCAATGGAACAAACTACCTATTCCATTAGTAATACTATCCCAAGTCTAGAAAAAATCCCAATAGACCAATTTGACATACACCATTTTGAAGCTATAAACGTTTTATTTGTTGTGGATATTTCTACTTCAATGGGCATTGGCAATCGAATGGAATTAATGAAATTTAGCTTATTGGAATTAACAAAAATGTTGCGAGTGGAAGATCAAATAGCAATTGTTTCATATGCTAGTAATGCACAAATACTACTCAATACAACTTCTGGAAATCGTAAAAGCGAAATTCAAGAAGCAGTTACAAAGCTTAAATCAGGCGGTATGACTGCTGGAGGTGAAGGTATTAAACTTGGTTGCAAAACGATTAGCACATCGCTAATAAAAGGAAAGAACATCGTTTATATCATCACGGATGGTGCTTTTAACAAAGATTCAAAAAACTATATGCAATCCATAGATAAATACAAAAATATGGGTATTCAAATTTGTGTAATTGGCATTCAAAACACCCCAAATGATGCTATTAACATGCAAAAAATAGCACAACTTGGAGAAGGAACTTATACCTCTATTCAAAAACTTGCAGATGCTAAAACTGCTTTAATACAAGAAATTAGAAATCAAACCTACCGACAAAATCACTAATATGACAACAAGGCCTTTACAAATTTTAGGTATCATACCAGCTAGATATGCATCCTCTCGATTTCCTGGAAAACCACTCATTGATTTACTCGGCAAAACGATGATACAAAGGGTATATGAAGGTGTTATGCGATCTTCAATTCTAACGGATGTAATTGTTGCAACCGATGATGAACGCATCGAGGCAGAAGTCAAACGATTTGGAGGAAAAGTTATGTTAACTAGTAAAGAACACCCTTCAGGCACCGATCGTTGTGGCGAAGTGTCTCGTAAATTTTCTTCTTATGATGTAATTATAAATATACAAGGCGATGAACCATTGGTTGACTATCGACAAATTGATCAACTTGCAACTGCTTTTATGGATCCTTCTACATCCATTGCAACACTTGGAATTAAACAAGTTACGATGGAAGATATAGTAAATACTAATCGTATTAAAATAGTAGTAGATCAACATCAGAATGCGCTTTATTTTTCAAGAAGTCCGATACCTAACTTTGCTAATTATAATGGAGACCCATTGAAATTTTATCCGTTTTATCGTCACATTGGTTTATATGGTTATCGAACAAAAACATTAGAGGAATTAGTAAAACTCTCCCCTACTACTCTAGAAAAAATTGAATCTTTAGAACAATTACGATGGATCTATTATGGGTATTCCATCAAGGTAGTTGAAACGGAAATAGAGACGCCAAACATTGATGTTCCAGAAGATGTAAATAAGGTAATTTCTTTACTATAACCTTTTTATCTAATCTACGTATACTAAAGAATTGGTATATCACAAGGAAAGTTGTAAATTTGCACCACATGTACATCGAAGATTTAATAGGAGATTTATTGTTACGTCACAACTGTGTTGTAATACCTTCTTTTGGTGGGTTCGTTGCTGGACAAATACCAGCTTCTTTTGATGCTGTCAAAGGAACTATCCATCCTCCTCGTAAATCATTGTTATTTAATAAACAACTGATAAATAATGATGGACTATTAATTGCTGCCTATGCACATGCAACTAAAAAATCTTACGAAGAATCTAACGAATACATACAAAAACAAATTCAACATTGGCATCATAAATTGGATGCAGGTGAACGAATTTCCATTGAGCGAGTTGGTTTTATTTTTCTAGATTCTGAACGTAATATAGCATTTGAACAAGATCGTTTTCACAATCTATTACTAGCATCTTTTGGACTTGGTAAAGTTCACTTTGTGAGTCAAGAAGACATTACATTAATTGCTCAACAAGATATTTTCACACTAAGTGGTGAACCAATTAATGAACAAGAGAAGTTAGCACCTATTATAGATTTACAGGTACCAGAATCGACGGAAGAACCAATAGTCGATGAGATAGACAATAAACTACCCAATAAAAATCTAAATTCCAAAAAACTTTGGAAATATGCTGTTGCTGCGGCATTACTTCCCATATGCTTTTACACGTATTGGATACCAATGAAAACCAAAGCTTTAGAATCAGGAATCATTTCGTTTCAAGATTTTAATCCTTTTCATGTTTCCTCAGAGGGAGTATATAAAAAAGAAACATTAGATCTTCGAATCTCACAAAAAATTGGAGAATCCGAATTAGATTTAATCTTAAAATCCCTACCTAAGGAGGTTGAAGTTTTTTCATATCCTGTGGATACTGACTTATATATACCAGTGAAAGTAAGGGAAAATAGTAGAAAAATAAATTCTACAACGAAACCTACAGTTATACTTAAGCAAGTATCCAACCAAATAAATACCAATAAACCATCTGAAACCACTTTAAAAAGTGCATCTACAACTAAATTTGGTCATTTGATTGTTGGTTGTTTTTCTACGGAACAAAATGCTAAAAAACTAATTGCTACATTAAAACTTAAAGGTTTTAATGCATATATCGTTGATGTAAAAAATGGTTTACATCGTGTAAGTGCCTGTAAAAGTCCCTCTGACTCTGTTCTAAATGGTGCAAAAGAAAAACTTTCTCCATTTCAAATTTCAGGGTGGATTTTACGTGATTAAAATGTATATATTTACAACTAAAATTTTAATACATAAATCCAAATAAACACTCAAATACGTATGAAAAGATTAATCCTTTCTGTAAGTATGTATTGTTTTTCTGTTTTGACATTCGCTCAAGAAACTGTTACAAATGCAGAAAACAGTAATTACAAATTCACAAAAATTTATCATTTAGACGCAACACCAGTTCAAAGCCAAGGTTTTGCAGGAACTTGTTGGAGTTTTTCAGGTTTATCCTTTTTTGAATCTGAATTGATTCGTTTGGGTGTAAAAAATCCAAAAGTACTTTCTGAAATGTATATTGTTCGTAAAGCATACGAAGAAAAAGCAGACAAGTACATTCGTATAGATGGTAAAATCAATTTTAGTCAAGGAGGTGGATTTGTAGACATTCCATACATAATCAAAAAATACGGTGTTGTTCCTGAGGAAATCTATAAAGGATTAAATTATGGGTCTGAAAACCATGCGCATGGTGAAATGTTTAGCGTTTTAGATGGTGCTGTTCAAGGAATGTTAAAATATTCCAAAGAAGATATGGAAAAGGATAATTCGCAAGGAATCACTGTAAAAGCATGGAAGAATGCAGTTAGCGGTATATTAGATGCATATTTAGGTAAAGAGCCATTAGAATTTACTGTAGAAGGAAAAAAATATTCTCCTAAATCCTATGCAGAATCTTTGAAATTAAATATGGATGATTATGTTTCCATTACATCATTTATTGGGCACGACTTATACAAACCTGCACATTTAGCTATTCCGGATAACTGGTTATGGGAAGGATCTTATAATGTTACCCTAGATGACATGTACAACATCGCAGAAAACGCGCTTAAAAACGGATACACAATTGCCTGGGGTTCTGACGTATCTGAAAAAGGGTTTAGCTTCCGTAATGGAATTGCAATATGTCCTGAAGATGAAAGTTCTATAGATATTAGAGGTAAAGATGCAAAAATGTTTTCGGATGCAGGAGCAGAAAAAAGCGCTAATGGTTTTTTAAACCCTGTTAAAGAATTAACTATAACTCCAGAATTACGTCAAGAAGCTTATGATAAAAAATTAACAACTGACGATCATGGAATGCATATTGTTGGGTTATATAAAGACCAAACAGGTAAAAAATTCTTCCTTGTAAAAAATTCTTGGGGAACTGACAGAAACTTTCCTAAAGGATATTTCTATGCTTCCGAAAATTTCTTCCGTTACAAAACGATGAATTACTATTTACACAAGGACGGTATTCCAAAAGATATTCGAAAAAAATTAGGGATTTAATCGCATAGAAATTCTATTATGGAAAGATTAACACCGGCTGAGGAACAAGTAATGTTGAAACTTTGGAAGCTAGAAAAATCTACTGTCAAAGAAATTGTTGCACTCTATGAAGAACCTCGACCAGCATATAATACGACCTCTACGATTGTACGTATTTTAGAAAAGAAAAAATTTATTCGTCATAAAGCAGTTGGTCGTGGACATGTATATATTCCTAAAGTTACACGTGAACAATACCGAGAATATATCGCTGAATATTTATTAAAGCATTATTTCGATGGTGAACGAAAGGAAATAGTAAGTTATTACACCAGTAAAAGTTCACTTAACGAACTTCTCTAATCTACTAAAAGCTGTCTCAAAAGGACAGCTTTTATTTTTTATCCCTTAATTCGATGAAACCGTTTATTTTTTCATTCTCAATCAAAACAGTTAAGTTGTAGTAAACTATTTTCCATGAACCATTAGAATACTGAAGTATTCCACTTCCTCTACAACCACGCATCCAGGTATCTAAATCTTCATCAAACCATGCAATCGTTTTATCTTTGGAGTACATCCACTTACGATTAAGTGGTGTAAAATCCCAAGCTTTACCTTTGTCGAAATACGGTTTTGAAAACGTGGAGAATGCTTCTTTGTTCCAACGTTCTCCTGGAGCTGTCCCTAAAAACACAAAATCATCCGACATAAAACCAAAATAATTGACATAATTCGCTGTTCCTGCAGCACGATGCCATTGATTCATCAAGGTATCTAATTTTTTTTCTTGTGCATAAACAAAAATGGAAGAAAGAATTAAGGTTAAAAAAACTAAAAAAAATCGCATAACTATAAATAAAGGTGGTTAAAAATAGTCCAATTTATTCTTTTCTTCTGTAACTTTACATAACAAATTCAACATTTATCCATTCTAAAAATTAATACTATGTACCCAGCAGAATTAGTTGCTCCAATGAAACAAGATCTTGTGAATGCAGGATTTGAAGAATTATTAACGCCATCTCAAGTAGATGAGACAATTGCGAACACACAAGGAACATTGTTAGTCGTAGTAAATTCCGTATGTGGATGTGCAGCAGGAAATATGCGTCCTGGAGTAAAATTATCTTTAACAGGAGATAAAAAACCAAGCAAATTAACAACTGTATTTGCTGGTGTTGATGGTGAAGCTGTTGCTCAAGCTAGAAAACACTTTTTACCTTATCCTCCTTCTTCTCCATCCATTGCTTTATTTAAAGATGGTGAATTGGTTCATTTCTTAGAAAGACATCATATTGAAGGTGGAACAGCACAAATGATTGCTGAAAATTTAACAGAAGCATACAGCGAATTTTGTTAATCAGACATTTATCTTAAAAACAGCGTCATTCGTTTTAACACCTTTGACGCTGTTTTTTTTTGATTCTTATGTACATCGACACACATACCCATCTCTATTCTTCTCAATTTAACGAAGACCGCGAAGAAGTCATTCAACGTGCTTTGGACGCAGGCGTAGAAAAATTGTTACTCCCCAATGTCGATTTACGATCCGTCGAAGGAATGTTTGCCTTAGAAGCTAACTATCCTGGAGTATGTTATCCCATGATGGGCTTACATCCGTGTTCAGTAGATGAGCATTGGGAGTCTACCCTATCTGAATTAAAAAAGTGGATCGATCAGCGCTCTTTTATTGCAATTGGTGAAATTGGTATCGATTTATATTGGGATAAAACATTTAAACAAGAACAAGAACACGCATTTATCACACAAATTAACTGGGCGAAAGAATTACAATTACCAATCGTTATTCATGCACGCGATTCTTTTCCAGAAATTTATGCCATCCTTGACCAATACAACGATGAACGTCTCCAAGGGGTTTTTCATTGTTTTTCGGGAGATGAACAAGATATACAGAAAATACTTTCCTACGGTGGTTTTTCATTTGGCATTGGTGGAGTTGTGACCTACAAAAAATCTACGCTTGCTGAAGCGGTAAAACACATCCCATTAAACAAATTGGTATTGGAAACAGATTCCCCGTATTTAGCGCCTACCCCATTCCGAGGAAAACGTAACGAAAGTGCCTATATCACATCGATTGCATCAAAAATTTCAGATATCTTTGAAATTTCCGAACAAGAAATTGGAAGGATAACGAGTGAAAATGCAAGACAACTTTTTTCTATTTAACATGCAACAACCGAAGGTATTAATCATTTATACAGGTGGGACAATTGGGATGGTCAATGATCCTCAATCTGGCACATTAACTGCTTTTAATTTTGATCATTTGTATCAACAAATACCAGAAATTAAGCGCTTGCATGTTCAATTAGAAACAATATCGTTTGAAAAACCGGTTGATTCCTCTGAAATGAATCCTACGTATTGGAAACAAATTGCAGAAATTGTATCTGACAATTATACCACACACGATGGATTTGTCATTCTTCATGGATCGGATACCATGGCATACACAGCCTCTGCATTGAGCTTTATGTTGCAAGGTTTATCCAAACCAGTTATCCTTACAGGTTCCCAACTACCTATTGATGAAATACGTACAGATGGCCGTGAGAATGTACTGACCTCCATTGAAATAGCAGCAGCTAAAAACAGCGATGGTTCAAGTAAAATTCAAGAAGTTGCTATTTACTTTGAAAACAATTTGTTTCGTGGAAATCGTACAACAAAAATTTCTGCGAATGCCTTTGAAGCTTTTAGTTCACCAAATTTTCCACCCTTAGCAACTGCTGGAATTCATATCAATTACCAACAAGGAATAAACAACAATATAGAACCATTTCAACTATTTACTGAATTGGATAATCGCGTTGCATTACTTAAAATCTTTCCTGGTTTCAACGCAGCTGTATACCAAAGTTTGTTTGACATCTCAAAAATCAAAGGAATAATTTTAGAGACTTTTGGAGCTGGCAATGCACCTACCGACAAAGCCTTCGATGATTTGATAGAAAAATACATTGCGGATGGTGGGATCGTTCTTAATATTACACAATGCAACAGTGGTTCGGTAGAACAAGGTTTATATCAAACAAGTTCATTCTTCCAAAAAGTAGGGGTTATTGGAGGTGGAGATATGACCACAGAGGCTGCAGTATGTAAATTCATGTATGCTTTAGGAAATTCCTCGAGTCAAGCAGAAGTTAAAAAACTACTTTCCCAAAATATTTCAGGCGAATTAACAATTTAAGTTGATTTTTTTGTACTTTCGCAGTCCTGTTAAAACAACAAGGAGAGATGTCCGAGTGGTTTAAGGAGCACGCCTGGAAAGCGTGTATAGGCCTAAAGCTTATCGCGGGTTCGAATCCCGCTCTCTCCGCTGAAATAAAAACAAAAAAAACGATTAGCATACTAATCGTTTTTTTTGTTTTTATCCATGTCTTCTTTTCGAAGCCATGGATTGATGAGTCGCAAGCATTGCATGAAAAGACGCAAGCATTGCGTGAAAAGATGCAAGCATTGCGTGAAAAGACGCAAGCATTGCGTCTTTACGGGAAACCTGTCACAATCTTCGCAACTGCGGGACAGATCTCCACATTTTTTGCAGTCAAATCTAAAATTTGATACATATTTTTTCTGTCGGTATGCGGGTATTCTCGGCATGCAAGTGGTCGCACATCGTAAATAGAACATTTGTTATCCTTTCCAAGGAAATAGCATGGTGATGATTTCAGTACATAATCTCCGTCTTCATCGATGCGCAAAAATTCATTTTCGAATTTTCCAGATTTCATCCCCATGCTTTTCGCTATACGATCAATGTCTACTTTACGAAAAATGGGACTCGTAGTTTTGCAACAATTGGCACATTCCAAACAATCAATTCCTTTGAATACTTTGTCGTGTGCAGTGTGAAACTGCGTATCCAACAACCTACTGTTCGATTTCTTAAGACTTACCAACTTTTTTTTCAGTACAGGTAAATTTGCTTTTGCTTCGTCTAAGAGTTGTTGGTACTTCATTATTTTTTCAATAAAGTAGCAAAATCCTTCGCAAAATAAGTTAAGATTCCATCGGCTCCTGCTCGTCGTATGCTTAACAACATTTCAGACATGGTAGCCTCATAATTCAGCCATCCATTTTGCGATGCGGCATACACCATGGCACATTCTCCACTTACATTGTAAGCAGTGATTGGAACGGAGAAATTTTCTTTCAACGAAGCAATCACATCTAAGTAACACAACGCTGGTTTTACCATCAACATATCCGCTCCTTCTTGAATATCCAATTCCGCTTCTATCGATGCTTCGCGACGATTAGCAGGATTCATTTGGTAGGTCTTTTTATCCCCTGCTTTTGGTGCTGAATCTAACGCATCGCGGAAAGGCCCATAAAAAGCACTCGCATATTTTACAGAATACGACATGATACTCACATCTGTATAATTTGCTTTATCCAAAGCTTCACGTATATACCCTACTCGCCCATCCATCATATCCGAAGGTCCGAGAATATCTATTCCCGCTTGTGCTTGCGCCAATGACATTTTTGCTAATATCGGAAGTGTTTCATCGTTGATAATTTTTCCATCACGAACCAATCCATCGTGTCCATCAGAAGAATATGGGTCCATCGCTACATCACTCATTAGTACAATTTCAGGAAAACGATCTTTCAAGGTACGAATGACGTCTAAATAGAAATTATCCGAAGCATAACTATGGGAAGCGATTGCATCTTTCAATCGTTCTTCAATCGCTGGGAAAAGTACATAGGTATTGATTCCTAATTCCAAGCATTTTTCCACTTCAGGAAGAAGCATGTCTATACTCCATCTAAAATTGTTAGGCAACGATTTTATTTCTGATTTAATCCCTTTACCATCTTGTAAAAAGATTGGATAAATTAAATTTTCAGCACCGAGCTTTGTTTCTTCCACCATTGCACGAATGGCAGCGTTTTTACGATTTCTACGAGGACGAATGTTCATGAGAGACGAGTTACGAGTTAAGAGTAAAGAGTTACGAGTTACGAGTTACGAGAGATGATAAAAGACAAAAGACTTTAATTTCTTAAAGTCTTTTGTCTTGTGTCTTTTGTCTAAAAACTACTAGATATTTTCAATGATAATTGCAGAAGCACCACCACCACCATTACAGATTGCAGCACCACCATATTTAGCGTTATTTTGTTTCAAAACATTCACTAAGGTAACTAAGATACGAGAACCAGAGTTCCCAAGAGGATGACCCAAGGCAACTGCTCCTCCATTTACATTTACTTTTGTAGCATCTAACCCTAATATTTTAACATTTGCTATTCCAACAACCGAAAAAGCCTCATTAAATTCCCAAAAGTGAATATCTTCTTTCGTTAAATTTGCTTTTGCTAACGCTTTATCTACCGCTTTTGCTGGCGCAGTTGTAAACCACTCTGGAGCATGAGCCGCATCCGCGTAGGAAACAATTTTAGCAACTGGTTTTAAGTTATATTTTTCAACCGCTTCCGCAGAAGCCAATACTAATGCAGAAGCACCATCATTCAACTTGGAGGCATTTGCAGCAGTAATTGTTCCTTCCTTATCAAAAGCAGGTCGCAATGCAGGAATTTTATCTAAGAATACATTTTTATATTCTTCATCTTCACCAACTAATAAAGCATCTCCTTTACGTTGTGGAACAGAAACAGGAACTACTTCGTTTGTAAAGCGACCATTTTTCCATGCTTCAGCAGATTTTTTGTATGAATCAACAGCAAAAGCATCCTGATCTTCACGCGTAACTACGTATTCTTTCGCACATAATTCTGCACAATTACCCATCGGAACTTTACTGTATACGTCTAACAAACCATCTTTTGTAATTCCGTCCAGCATCAAAATATTACCGAATTTTGTACCATTTCTACCGTCGATGTAATGAGGAGTTTGAGACATATTTTCCATACCACCAGCTACAACTAAATCATTATCTCCAGCCAAAATAGTTTGGGCTCCAAGCATTACAGATTTCATTCCAGAAGCACACACTTTATTGATCGTAGTACTAGGAACAGTATTAGACAAACCTGCTTTTAATGCTGCTTGACGAGCAGGAGCTTGTCCAACACCAGCTTGCAATACATTACCCATAAATACCTCTTGAATATCTGAAGGATTTACACCAGCTTTTTCAATTGCACCTTTTATAGCTGTAGCTCCTAAATCAGTAGCTGAAACAGTGGAAAAGGCACCTAAAAAACTACCAATCGGTGTTCTAGCTGCAGATACGATATATACTTCTTTTTTGTTCATACATTCAAAATTTGATGGCACTAATATACTAAGAAAGCATCTAAAATAAGAAAGACTTTATCAATAAATAGAATGGATTATGAACAAAAAAAAGTGCGTAATAGTTGAAAAACTATGAAACTGACAACCAGCTATTTTTTTGGGAAAATAAAAAAGTCCCTAAAGAATATCTTAAGGGACTTAACTATTTAAAGTTTGTTATTAAGCTTTTACTATCCAACCAAATTCATCAGGACTTACACCAGATTTAAGGTCATTCATGTATTTTTCCACTTTCAAAGAAAACTCTCTCGTTTCGATGGCTGGAAGTATAAAATCTTCTCCTCTAAAACCAATCTTATGAATGTGCGCAATGGTAGCAGCAGTACCTGCACCGAAAGCCTCTGTACAAGAACCATCTTTGATGGAAGAAATCACTTCTTCAACGGTAATTTTACGTTCTTCGATTTCATACCCCCAATGTTTTGCCACATCTAAAACGCTTCTTTTAGTAATTCCACGTAAGATGGTATCGCTTTCTTCTGTAGGAGATAAAATTTTCCCATTAATTACAAAAACAATATTCATCGTACCGGACTCTTCAACAAACGTATGTGTTTTAGCATCTGTCCAAAGTAATTGATGATATCCTTTCGTTTGTCCTAGTTTAGCAGGTAATAATGAAGCACCATAATTTCCAGCAACTTTTGCTCTACCTACTCCACCTTCCGCTGCGCGCGTATAATGTTCTTCAATTAATACATTCACCGGCTCATTATAATAGGCACCTACTGGACAAGCAAAAATGATAAATTTATATGTATCTGAAGGACGTATTCCAACAAATTCATCCGTAGAAAACATAAAAGGACGAATATAAAGAGAATAGCCTGGCTTATTAGGAATCCATTCACTTTCCAATTCTACGAATTTACGAACACATTCTACAAACAAACCTTCTGGAATAATAGGCATACACAAACGCTCGCATGATTCAATAAATCTTTTCGCATTCATATCTGGTCTAAAAATCAACAATTCACCTTCAGCAGATTTATTAGCTTTCATTCCTTCAAATACAGACTGACCATAATGAATTGCAGAAGTAGCAGGATGAAATGAAATAGGGCCAAAAGGAACAATTTCAGGTTCTTGCCATTCGCCGTCATGATACTCCATAACAAGCATATGATCTGAAAACATTTTTCCGAAAGGAAGGTTCTCCCAATCTACCTTAGAAATTTTAGATTCTGAAGTGGTAGTAATTTTAAAATTTATTGTTTGTTCAAGCATAATCTGTGCATGTTATATTGCGAATATATGAAAATAAAATAAAATTGTTATTGCTATTTTATAAACAAACAGCAATTCGTACCATTTTACCATTAATTGATGGCTGTACTTTCTTCTGAAAGTATGAATTCCTTTTCACTTTTCGCTATTACGATAGAAGCTAAACAATTACCCAATACATTAACACTGGTTCTTGCCATATCCATCAACGCATCTACAGCTAGAATAACACTTGCTTTTTCCACTGGCAACCTCAGATAGGCAACAGCACCTGCCAAAATTACAAAAGAAGCTCCTCTAACCCCTGCAACACCTTTAGATGTTAACATAAGTAATAAGCCAATCCCTACTTGCTCACCGATGGATAAGTCTTTCCCGCACATTTGTGCAACGAAGATAGTAGCCAAGGATAAATATAAGGTAGTACCATCTAAATTAAAGCTATATCCGGTTGGAATTACAAAAGAAACAACTTTTTTAGATGCGCCTAATCTCTCCATATTTTCCATCGCTTTTGGTAATGCCGCTTCACTACTTGCGGTAGCAAACGCTAAAGAAACAGGTTCTGTTACCGCTTTTATGAAACGTCGTATAGGAACTTTTGCCATCCATGCAATAGGCAACAAAATGCATACGATAAAAATGATTAGCGATACATATAATGTACCTACTAGTTTAAATAAATTCATCAGAATATCTATTCCTGACTTCGCAACGGTGCTTGCCAAGGCACCAAAAACTGCAAACGGTGCCACATACATTACGATGTCTGTGAATTTAAACATCACTTCACTTAAGCTTTCACATCCCTCCAACATTCTATTTTTATGCGACACATTGGTCAACATACTTATTGCAACCGCAAAAATGATAGAAAAAATAACGATTTGAAGTACCTCTCCCTCTGCTACAGATTTAGCAATATTTTCAGGGAACATTTCGACTAAATGATCTTTTGCTGGTTGTTTGAGTAAATCTTGGGATTTTTCGAGCGCAGCAGAAGTAGTTTCCACTTTTACTCCTTTTCCTGCTTGACTAAAATTAATAGCCAACAATCCGATTAAAAGTGCAAACGTGGTTACAATTTCAAAATATAAGATACTCTTCAACCCCATACGACCTAATTGTTTCAAATTACTATGCCCTGCAATACCGATCACCAGCGTAGAAAAAATTAAGGGAGCGACGAGTGTTTTAATTAATCGTAAAAAAATGGCACCTAATTTACCTAAATCCTTAGCAAATACTGGAAAATCAATTCCAACTTCAATACCTAAAATCATGGATGTAAAAATCCACAAGGATAATTTTCGCTTTTTAAATGTTACGTAAGAAACCAGCATTAATACACTATAACGAATTAATTTATAGATGTAGGGATTAGATACTGGGAGTTTTGATTCAACAAAAAATAATGCCCCGAAAAGTAAAAAACAGGAAACATAGGTAAACATGGATGTCAAAAACTTCATACGTACTATGGTTTAAAAAGTAGGATGTAAAGATACGAATATAAAATTTGAAAAATAGGCAGATACTAATCTGTCATACCTAGCTATAAACAACATATTTTGCTTAATTTTAAACTTAACAGAAAAAACCATCGTTATGACACTTCAAATTGAGAGATTTAAACTATTTATAATCAGTGTATTTTTATTGTTTCTTTTCTTTTTTGCGCCAAACATACACATGTTAATTATCGGAAAAAAAACGGATGGAACGGTTTTTAAACTTAGTGCGTTTACTGCTGGTGAACACAATTCACGTGTAAATTTTATCGCAGAAAATAACGTTGAGTACCGCTTTGAAGTCAATACTAACCTAATGGGGACTGCAAAAGTAATTTATGATCCTAATGATCCATCCAATGCCTATCTTTTTAACTTCATGAATTTTGTTTTAGAAAAGATTATTTTCAGTTTACTAGCTGCTATACCTTCTACCATTTTCGTATTTTTCTTTTTGAAAAAGAATGAATTTTTATTTATTGATTTAAAACGTTTGAAATTTAGAAAAGGGTTGAAAAAATGGACAGATCAAGATGCTGAAATTTTTAAACACCTTGCAAATAAACCACTTACTTTCTCTATAAAAGCGTTCGAATATGCTTATTTAGTTAACTCAAACTTAAAATCAACCAAAAAACTCATCACAACTGCTTTACAGCAACTATTTATTGAAAAGTATATTGAAATTACTACTAAAATGGTACAGGTGAACAAAACCGACGACAAACAAAAACCAAGACCTTTTGTTAGTTTAGGATCTAAATATTCTGAATTAATTGATTTTACAGCTATTGAACAGGAATTACTGCAAATTTTTTCATCCAACGACAATTTTAGATTACATGAAATTAGAATGAAGTTACAACAAAAATTTGGTGCAGATTTTGAAAGATTTCATCATGAAATAGTAACCCCATATTTTGAAAAATCTTCCTTTTTCAATCAAAATAAGATTAATGATCAAGGCAAACAACTAGTTACAGAAATATCTACCCGTATCTTATTTATTGAAAAACACATCGATGATTTGATAATAGATTCAAATTTGATTGAATTATCGATACTGTTACGAAACCTTCAAAACTGCTGGCTTTTAATACCTACAGAAATAATGGATAAAATTAGAACCGCATTTTTGCAACGAAAAGAAGCGATTGACGCGGAATTAATATCTAACATTTCATCCGGTTATCTTAAAATTACAATGAACTAAAAAATACCGTTTTGCATAGACAACTATCCTAAAACGCCTCTTCCCTTTTCTTTTTTAGTATTTTTTTCTGTTCTGCTGAGACTTTCAGTCCTTTATTATTGTTAATATTTAAATATTTAACACTTGGCATTGTCCATACATCATTGGACACTTCTTTTAATTTATTGGCTTGAACATCTAAACGAGTTAAACTTACGAGTTCTGTTAAGTGAACAGGAAGTGTTACTAATAAATTATCATTTATATATAACTCTTTCAAATTAATCAAGTTAGAAATTGTTTCAGGAATATTATTCATTTTATTATATCCTAAGTTTAATATTTCCAGATTAAAAAGCCTGGTAATAACATCCGGAAAAACTGGCATTTCTAAAAATGTCATTTCTAATTCCTTCAAATTAACTAATTGAGAAAAGCTATCATCGAGTTTTACTAATGGGTTGAAACTTAAATTTAAATAAACCAATGCATGAAGTTTAGCAATATCTTTCGACAAATCTTTGATCCCATTTTCTTGTAAATCGAGTCGAGTAAGATTGTTTAGTTCGCCAATTGAAGGAGGTATAATACTTATTTTGTTTCTTGATAAATTCAATGTTTTTAAACTTTTAATCGTTGTAAGATTATTTGGATATAAAAGAAAACGATTGATAGAAAAATCCACTCCTTCTAATTTGTTTAATTTTGTGAAAGACTCTGGTAAATTCGAAATTTTATTGTTACTAGCTTGTAACCAAAACAAATTGGATAATTCCCCTATTTTTTCTGGTAATTCAGAAAGTTTGTTAATTGAAACATCTAACTCTTTTAAATTTTTAAGCAAGCATGTTGAATTTGGCAGCACAGTCAATTGATTATGACTCACATTCAATGTTTTCAGTTTGGAAAGTTTGCCAATAGATTCAGGTAATTTAGCAATCGTATTAAATGAAATATGTAAATAGCTCAAATTTATCAACTTACCAATAGACTCTGGCAGGGTTGTAAGTTTATTATGCGCTAAATTTAATTCTTCTAGGTTTGTTAAAAAGGTAATTTCCTCTGGTACTTTTTTTAATTTTGAATAGCTTAGGTCCAATTTATATACACTCGTAGCATTTTTAATCGCATCATGCAAGTCTGTGTATACTTTATCGCGTTGAGCAAGGCATAATGTAACCCAAAAAAAACTAAATATTATCAATATTACTTTGAACATCATCAACTTAAACCAATTATACGACCTAATACTTTTTCATTTTTTGGAACAAACCAAAGTAAAATAAATCCAACCAAGAAGAAAACACCAATGGAAATGACGGAGAAACGCAAATCTCCGGTAACTGCTTCAATCATTCCAAAGAAAAACGTACCCAATACAATACCTAACTTTTCTGTCACATCGTAAAAAGAGAAATAACTCGCATGGTCTTTTGTTTCGGGAAGAAATTTAGAATATGTCGAACGGGCAATCGCTTGCACGCCTCCCATCACTAAACCTACCGTAGCTGCTAATACATAAAATTGTACGGGAGTTGTAATAAAATATGCCCCTACACAGATACCTAACCATACAGTTATAGCAAGCATTAATGTTTTAATGTTTCCAATTTTACTGGATAATCGTGACATACAAAAAGCACCAATAGCACCTAAAATCTGGATTAATAAAATAGCAATTATAAGGCCAGATTTTTCCCCACCTTTTGGCCAATCAATTTCCTTTGAAGCAAAAATAGTTGCCATAAGCATTACTGTTTGTACCCCGGTATTAAAGAAGAAGAAGGAAAACAAATATTTTTTAAGTCGTTTAGTTTTCTTGAATTTTCGATAAACAATGTACAATTCTCTAAATCCTCTCCATAATCCACGCTTGGGCTTTCTACCATACACGTTATTTGGTAAAACACGATAGGTTATCTGACTAAATCCTATCCACCATAGACCGACAAAAACGAAACACCATTTTGTTGGATATCCTAGCACTTGTATCCATATAAGGCAGAAAATAAGCAGTAACATCGAACCAAAATACCCCATACTAAAACCACGTGCAGAAATTTTATCTTGCTCTTCCGGCTCAGCAATTTCTGGTAAAAAAGCATTATAAAAAACTAGACTATTCCAGAACCCTATACTTGCAAAAAAGACCGACAACATTCCTAATTCGATGAAGTCTGGATTAAACCAAAAGAGCGAAATACATGCTAATGCACCAAGATAGCAAAAGAAACGCATAAATTTCTTTTTACTACCAGTATAATCAGCTATTCCAGAAAGCATTGGAGAAAGAAAAGCAACAACCAAAAATGAGGCAGAAAGTATAAATGAAAGTAGGACAGAATTTGTTACGTTGACTCCTAGAAAATTAACTGTTACTGCAACACCATCCGGTAAATCTATTTCTTTCGCCTTATCGATAGTTGTTTTAAAAAATCTTGCTTTAAAGTTATTTGTTGTGACAGTATCATAAAAAATAGGAAAAATAGCAGACGAAATCACTAAGTTATACACTGAGTTTGCCCAGTCGTAAAACACCCATCCTCTGATTATTTTTTTGTTTCCTTTTTCCATTATTTTGAGACCTGAGACTTTAGACCTAAGACCTAAGACAAAATTATATTCTCATGTCTTAGGTCTAATGTCTACTATTAACTATTCACATATTCTTGTAAGTAAGTAAATCCTTCTGTTAATTCACCATGCAAGGTTGTTTCGCTACCTCTACCGATAATATTATCAGGATCTCCGTTAAAAAAGGTTGGTAGAATGAATTGAATAAAATCATTCCCAAAATCTTCGGATGCATCTTTTGGTAATTCACATGGTAGGTTATCTACTGCCATCACAGCAATTATGTCTTCTTGCGTAAAATCTACCTCTTCCCCTGATTTTGGATTATACCCATAGATTGGATCCGCTATTGTACTTGGTCTTAGCGTGGAAGCTATTGGTCCTGCAATATCACACGAAATATCCGCTACCACCTTTAAACGCAATTTATCCTTATTTAAATCTTCTTTTGTCAACAGATTGGGTGATTTATTTGACCAAAAATGACAAGCGACATACATATCTGACTGATCAATGAAGGATGGTAGTATGGATTTAAAGTCGGAAGGATTTGTATAGAATTCTTTTTTATCAAACTCTTTACCATCGATTCGTGCGTAATAATCCCCTACTTCTAAGTGCGTAAAAACAGCTTGGTTAAATTCTTTCGCCAAAAATTCATTTGGAGCAACTTCCATAATCGGTAAAAGATGTAAAATCTCCCTTGCACCAAAACCTACTCTACCAAAACCAGTTGCTACTACCTTGGTATTTGCAGGTAGAACCACTTTCTTTAATTCATCTTCTAATTCTTTACGGTCATGACACTCTGTTGCTTTTTTGAGTGTATATAAATTATTTTTTAGTCCAAAAGTCCTAAAACCATTGTAGCAACCTACAATACCTGCATATCGACCAAAACCGATTAAACGTTTCCCTACTTTATTTTTAAGAACTTCATAATCTATTAATTGAATTTTTTTAGCAAGGATTTCTTGTAATAATTTTTTATTGTAGGATTGCTTTTTGATTGTATGTGAGAAAAACATAAAGCGCTTATTCGGTATCAAAGCGGAAACAGGCACTTCTTTTACGCCCATTATTAAGTCACAAGAGGATAAATCTTCTTGAACCAAAATACCTTTAGCGACATATTGATCATCGGAAAAACTTCGAATAGGACTAGGCTGTACAATAATTTCTACTTGCGGATAATCTATTTGTATTCTTTCGCATTGCTCAGGAGTTAAAGGCACACGAAAATCAGCTGGTACTTTTCCTTCTCTTATAATTCCAATCGTAAACTTTTCCATATTTTATATATTTCCCAGAGGTTCTGGCAATAAATAATTATCAATAAATTCTCGGATGCATCCCTGTCCACCTTTAAGAGACAAAATGACATCAACTTGTTTTTTAACTAATTCGACAGCATCCGCTGGGCATGCTGAAAAACCAGCAACACGCATAATTCCTAAATCATTTATGTCATCCCCGATGATCGCAACTTCTTCTAGGGAAATTTGCATTTCCTCTATCCAAGATTCTAATACAGAAATTTTAGAATCCCTACCAACATAACATCGTTTCATTCCGAGCATTTCAGCACGTTTATACACTAAGCCACCTGTAAAACCTGAAGAAATTATCCCTAATTCGACTTTTCCTTGTTTTACAACTTCGATAATTCCCATGCCATCTTTCGTGTTGAATTTTTTCTGTTGATCTCCATTTTCAGAAAAAATCATTCCTCCGTCCGTCATTACCCCGTCCACGTCCAAAATAAGAAATTTAATTTTAGCCAATTTTTCAGTCAGGTAATCATTTTTATAGAGAGGTTTAAAAAGAAGTGCATGTAAATCTAACGCATACTCTTCGGTAATAGCCTCCAACTCTACAAGCGGAATTTCGGTTACACTTTCTACTTGAAAATCAGATAAAAAAGACTCAAAATCCAAACCAAATTTTGCACAAAGACCACGAATATTTTGCTCTAAAAAAACCATTTATACAATATTATACCCTACGCTTGTAGCTACAGGACGTAAAGAAGAAATTAAACGTTCAAATTCTGGATGATTTAATTGTTGTGAAGCATCTGATTTAGCAACCGATGGATCTGGGTGAGTTTCAATTAGCAAACCATCAATCCCCATAGCAACGCAAGCACGTGCTAAATCCGCAACACCATAGGCGTACCCCATTGCGTGACTTGGATCTAAAATAATTGGTAAATTAGTATGTTGTTTTAACCAAGCAACGCCGCACAAATCTAAAGTAAAGCGTGTACCAGTTTCAAATGTTCTAATACCGCGTTCACATAAAATCACATTTGGATTTCCACCTGAAAGTACAAATTCAGCTGCTTGAACAAACTCTTGTAAGGTTGTTCCAAATCCACGTTTGATTAATACTGGCTTTTGTGTTTTTGCACAAGCACGTAAAATACCCTGATCATACATTGCTTTGGCTCCAACTTGAATTACATCGGAATACGCGATAACCTCTTCGATATGCGTAGCATCCCTTACCTCGGTTATTACGGTTAACCCAAACTCTTGGCGCATTTTAGCTAATAATTGTAAACCTTCTAGTCCTAAACCCTGAAAACTGTATGGACTTGTTCTTGGCTTATAACATCCACCACGCAAAACACTTAAACCCAAACTACAAATAAAATTTGCTGAAGTACGAATTTGTTCTTCACTTTCTACAGAACAAGGTCCTCCGATAATAACCGTATTTTTTGTATCTCCACCAATCACTACATTCCCAAATTGAACGGTACGTTTTTTTGGTAAAAATTTACTGGATGCTAACTGTAAATCGTTTGAGAACACCCAATTATTTTCTGTAATACCTACTAGTTCTACTGGAATTTCTTTAACACCTGAACCGGTGATTAAGTAGTTATATCCTTCATAACTAATGTGAAAAGCTTTTGTTTCTGCAGCAATTTTAACCGCATTTTCTTGTGTTATATTTTTTTGTAATTGAATGATCATAGTTCTCCTCGAATTAGGTTCACAAAAGTAACAATTCCAACCGCATTATTAGTCTCATCTAATACCGGAAGGTAAGTAATTGGAAATGCATATTTTTTTATTAATTGCAGCATATCATTGACTGTAGCTGTTTCTTTAATTCCAATAGAAGATCTATTTATCATGTTAGTTACGTGCAAATTAGATAAATCATCTATTGAATGAAGTAATGCTTTTCGAACATCCGCATTGGATATTAAACCAACGTATTCATTCGTTTCTCGAACAACCAAAGTAAATCCAAGTTTACCAGTTTCGATGGTTTCAAGAACATGTTTAAACGATAAATTAGTTTCATGAATTACGGGCGCTTCTGCTAACGGAATCATAAAATCACGCAACACAAATTGGGATTCTACATTTCTTTTGGTAAGGTTCATAAGAGCATGGCCTACACTCGGACCATTAAATAAATAAGAGCCAGATACAGAACTACTTACCCCCATATTCCTCAAAATAAAGGAAACTTCTCCATTTACCCCCCCATCGACATGTACTGATTTGGCAGGATACATTTTTTTGAATTTTCGGATTTTCGAGAAATTAAATGTATCAAACACTCCTCCGCTTTGGCCAGGAATTGTTGCCATAACTAAAATAAAATCAAACTCCTCATACGCTTCAAAAACAGTCACATCTGTCGGAGTTATTACAGCTAAGCCTTTTTTTCCTGTAAAATTGGAAGGTAAAGTTATTTTCTCTTGAAGATTCTCGTACTGAAAAGTTACATATTCTACTGGGTTATCTCGAATTAAATCCAGGTATTTACTTGGATACGGAGTAATAATATGTAAATCAATTGGTAAATCGCACCATGTTCTAATGTTCTTAATATCTTCAAAAACAGAGATATCGTCGTTACAGTCGACATGTAATAAATCTACTTGATGCGCCACTAAGTCTAAAACCACGTCTTTCAATGGACGTTTTTTATCACTGTAAATAGATGCAGAAATTTTCATTGTTTAAAAGTACAAAAATTCGGTTAACAAAATACAGCATCTTTTTTGTGAAAATATAAAAACAGAAGCTTTGAAATTAAAAACAATCTAGAAGAACAGATTCCAAATACCACTATTTTTACTTAACTTTACTTACTAGTAAAGAGTAATAACCACATGAAAAACATTCTTTTACTTATACTTACTTATTTAATTTCTACAGGAGCAATCTGTCAGAAAGCAGAAGATTTTTTGGAATCAGGTATAGCTAAAGAAGCAGATGGAAATTACAAAGCAGCAATTCTAGAATACAATAAAGCATTAAAAATCAACACCCATTTCACGGAAGCGTATGTTAATCGAGGTGTTTCAAAAGCGTTTTTGGGAGATTATCGTGGTGCCATTGCAGACTATAACCATGCCTTAGGAATCAATCCGAATGCATCCGAAACGTATAATTTGCGTGGCGAAATTCATAATATTTTAGGGGAGTATCAAGAAGCTATTCACGACTTCAATCAAACCCTACATTTAAACAAAAAACATGCTAAAGCCTATTATAATCGAGGAAATTCAAACCAAGCGATTGGAAACTATAAACGTGCTATCAAAGATTATTTGCAATCCATCGCTATAAATAAAGCGTATCCAGAGGTGTTCTTTGAACTTGGCAATGTATATACCATGCAAGGTATCTACACGGATGCAATCACAAATTATGATCAAGCAATTAGTCTGAAAACAGATTTTGCTAGGGCGTATATCGCACGAGGAGTTGCAAAAATGAAAAGTGGGGAGCAAGGTGGTTGTGGCGATTTTACCAAAGCAGAAGAATTAGGAGACAAAACAGTTCAATACATGATTCAATTGTACTGCAAAAAGAATAATGAGTAACGGCCCTTCAAGAGCCTCAGGGACCGTTCGAGAGCCTCAGGGACCGTTCGAGAGCCTCAGGGACAGATAAGTGACGAGTTACGAGGGGAGAGTTAAGGACGAGTTATTAGGATAGAGATAAGTGAAGAGTTACGAGGAGAGAGTTAAGAGTGAGTAGCATGAGTAAAAGTCAGGAAATATTAAAAAAATATTGGGGTTTCGATGCGTTTCGATCGTTACAGGAAGAGATTATTGAGGCTGCTATTTATGGAAAAGATACCGTTGCTTTGATGCCAACAGGTGGAGGTAAATCCATCTGTTTTCAAATACCTGGACTTGCACGTGAAGGAATATGTTTGGTTATTTCACCGTTAATCTCACTCATGCAAGACCAAGTTGATCAACTAGAAATCAAAGGAATACGAGCTAAAGCGATTACAAGCATGATGAGTTTTCGAGAAATCGATATTACATTAGACAATGCAAAATTTGACGGTTTAGATTTTTTATATACTTCCCCAGAGCGTTTACAATCTCGATTATTCGTTGAACGATTCAAACAAATGCAAATTTCTCTTATTGTTGTAGATGAGGCACATTGTATTTCTGAATGGGGACATGACTTCCGTCCACCCTACCGAAAAATTTCAGATTTACGAAAATACCATCCTGAGGTTCCCATTATTGCTTTGACAGCCACAGCAACCAAAGAAGTAAAGGAAGATATAATTCTTCAATTGGAATTAAAAAACCCAGCAGTTTTCGAAAGTTCATTTCAACGAATTAATTTAAGTTACGAAGTTCATAAAGTTGAAAACAAAGAAGTTGCACTACTTAAATGGGTTCAGAAATTCCCGAATATGTGTGGAATCGTATATTGTCAAACCCGTAAATCCGTTAAAGAAATTGCAAACTTTTTATTAAATCAAGGAATTAAAACTGGAATCTACCATGGAGGGTTAGACGCTGTTCAACGCAATCAAATGATGCAATTATGGATGAATAACGAAGTTCATTTAATGATTGCTACAAATGCCTTTGGAATGGGAATCGACAAACCTAATGTTCGTTATGTAATTCACTTTGAATTTCCGAATAACATTGAAGCATATTTTCAGGAGGCAGGAAGAGCAGGTAGAGACGGAAAAGAATCTCGGACATTGGTATTATTGAATCAACGCGACATAACAAGTACGCATGCAACTGTTGAAAAACAATTTCCACCTATTCAATTAGTAAAATCAACCTATAGAGCACTGTGCAACCATTTAAAACTTGCTATTGGTTCTGGAGAAGGTGAATCCTTCCCTATTAACCTTAAGGAGCTTTCTACTAATTATAAACTGAAAGTGATTGAAACGTATCAATCATTAAAAATACTGGAAATGAATGGGGATATTTTATTCAATGAAAGTGTTTTTAATCCAACTCGAATCAAGTTTGCAGTTGGTAACACAGTAGTGTACAGTTTTCAAATTAAGTATGAGAAGGTATCTAAACTTATTAGTTTTTTAAGTAGAAGTTATCCTGGAATCTTTGATCATTTTTTCGACTTGGATGAGACTGTTTGTTGTTCAAAATTAGGGATTACACCAAAAGAATTAGAAAATCAACTTCATTTTTTAGAACAAAATGGTATTATAGATATTACTTGGAAAACAGATTTGCCGAAAGTTACTTTTCTTCATGAACGTTTACCCGATGATTATTTGCGAGTATCCGATGAAGTGTATCACAATCGAAAGATTCGTGCATTCAGGCGGTGGGATAATATGCAAAAATATTTACTCACAGACCATTGTCGCGAACAATTTATTCTTCATTATTTTGGACAGGAATCAGCACCATGTGGCAAATGTGATTTTTGTCGAAATCAACGCAAAGAAGCACTTTCCAAGCTAAAAATAAAGGAGATTTTAACCACACAACTTTCTGAAAAAGAAAGGAGTCTTGATGAGCTTATAACACTAAATTCAAACCTACACGAATCTGAACTTAAAGTTGTATTACAACAATTAATTTTGGATGAGGAAGTAATTTTTGATAGCGTATATCGTTTATCAAGGGATTAGCGATTACACTCACTTAACTTCTATTGGTCTACCGATAATTTTTGCGTAAACTGCAGTAAATTTTGCCCCAAAAAATATGATTTGCGAAGTATAATAAACCCATGCTAATAGGATTAATAACGTACCAGCTATACCAGCATCTTTAGCAAAAAAGTAATGGGTTAAATAAAATTTAATTCCTAATTGTCCCAAATAAAGTAAAGTAGAAGTCACAATACTACCAGCTAAAGCTAATCGTCTTAAGACGATACCATCCGACACATATTTTAATATAAAATAGAATATAATCACATTGGTTATAAACGGAATGAAATGTTGCGTTAAAAATGAAAATATATCATGCAAAGCATCTAAACTATTAAAAAGTTTATCCCCAAAAGAAAGTAACAAGATTTCAGCAAAATAAGTAATAATTACGATTAAACCGAACAACATCAACAGTAATATATGCACCAAGCGATCACGCAATGTAGACACAATCATTTTCTTTTTAGATTCATGTATCAATTCAATATCATAAAATTCATTGATACTATGCTGTAAAGAGGACAAGATAGCCGTTGACGATACTAATAACACCACCACTCCTATTACTTGCAACGCAAAATTACTTTTATGAAAATTTATCTCATGTAAAAAGGTTAAAATCCCATTAACATCCTTCACTCCAATATGTTCAATCAACATAGTTGAAATTATTGATTCCATTTTAGCTTGACCAATAAATGCACCAAAAGAAACAATACTTAAATATAAAATCGGAACTAAAGCAAAAATTGTATAGTAGGATAAGGCTGCACCATGAAAGAAACTTTTTTCACTCCCAAATTCAATAATGGTTTGTTTGAAAAGCTTTGCGACTTCTTTCCAAGTTAATTGACGAACTTTTTCAGATAAAGATTTCTTCGACATTTTCAAGCGATTCGTAATGATTTAATACTATTGTGTCTTTTTTATTCACTTTGAAAGTCGACTGAATGAATCCTCCATAATACGTGGAAAATTGAAAAGTAATCGGAACTTTAATTGCACCTTTAGTTGCTTTTAATGAAAATTGATGAGGACGAAACAAAACTTCTTTCTTTTCTACTTTCAAACGATTTACTTCTCCAAAAAACAAAGCCTCTTGGTAAGATGTTGCGTCTTCATAAAATGCTCGAGGTGTATCATAACGTTGAATTTTACCATCTGAAAAATAAGCTATTTTATCTGCTAAACCAAGTACATCTTGACCATCGTGCGTAACAAATACAAACGTGGTTTTACGTGTTTTTTTCAATGCTTGTAAATACTGAATTACCTTTCGTTTGATATGCGCATCCATGTGAGCAAATGGCTCATCGAGTAAAATCACCTTTGGCTCCATAATTAACGCTCGACCTAATGCAAGCCTTTGTTTTTCTCCACCGGATATATGTACAGCTTGCGAATTTCTAATACTCGTAAGTCCCAAAAGATCTAATAATTCATCTGCAAATTGATCCCGAATTTCTTTTGTAAGATGATTTGCTTTGACGATCAAATTTTCTCTAACCGTATGATATAAATCTAACCCGAATTCTTGATTGACCAGTTGCACCTCTGGATGCCCTGGTAATAAACGGTCTTTAGGACCTAGAATTAATTCTCCATCTAATTTTACAGTACCATTTGAAGCATCTAATAATCCAGCCAAAATATGTAACAAGGTAGATTTACCAGCACCACTAGGTCCTACTAAACCCAACATCTCCCCTTTTTTTACTGTAAGTTTAATATCGTTTAGAATAGAACGATCACCACGTTCAAAACAAATACCTTGAATGGAAAACATTAATCGCGGGCTAGTTCGGTTGGAAATTCTTTAGATGCGATATAAACTCCAGGAATAGGGTCTGCTAGGGGTTCATAATCTTTTATAAACACTTTAAAAAGTGCGTTTTCTCCTTCTTTTTCAAACACATAGGAATCTACAATACTTTCCGAAATTGCGAATGCACCTTCCGTACCATTTTTCATCTTCAAGCGCGCAACCAACATATTAGGTATCGAATAAGCAAAAGGACCCTCATTCGTTTCACCTTGTAATATATAAATACTTTTTTCTTCTACTATTACATCCTCTAAATCTTGAGAAACCGAAAATTCATCCTCCCATTCATACAATGGATTGTTGTCTGATTCTTTTCCTTGATGGTTTGCTTCAGCATATTCTGGAGAAAAATCATCATTCAACAAAAAAAAATGCGCATTAATTTTCATAATAAAGCGTTACTGTAAATGAACATTATTGAAAAAAAGTAGTTAAATCTTCCAAATTTTCTGGAAGTCTAGCCAAAACTGCATATAATTCCGTTGCATATTAGCCGACCAATCAAAAATATTTGTAATACTTACCGGCGTTAAGGTGCGCATGTAAAGGGTAGATATAACTTGTTGAACAGTCATTTTATTTTCCAGTGCCAATGTTTTGATTTGCTCATGTACCTCATCAAAAGAAGTTTTTTGCAATGCCTTTGAATCAATAAACTTCTCGGATTTATTTGGATCTGCTTTGGAGGTAGTAATGATACCATCTGAATCAACCACTACCAGAGACAAAGGGTCTTTATCATAAAAATCCTCCGTTTCATCAATAGCACTAGTATGTAATACAGACTCCGTTTGTAAAAAACGTGTCAAATCATTCAATGTGGTATTTTTCTTTGTCATCTGTTAAAATAGGGTTAATATTTCTTTAGTTATTCCAAGATACTCTTTTTCTGGGAGAATCGTACTACTCTGGGTAAACATATTTCTCGAAGGTACGAAATTTTCTAGGATTTTTGCATCTAATTGATCCAACATAGCTGAAATTGTTTTCGAACGCGTCGAGCCGTGAATCCTATTAGGGAGTATCGCAATCTTTAATTTTTCATTCAATGCAATAGCTGGCTTTAGATCTTCTACTGTTTGATATGTTACTAACAAGTCATTTTGCGACAAACTGGTAGGTATCAAAACTAAGTCACTTGCAACGCAAATTTTCTTAATACTAACATCCGTTGTCTTGCCTGCAGTATCTAAAATTATGAAATCTATTTTTTGTTTTTTTAAATTCCCTAGCTCCTCTGCAACCACATTATCTTCCGATGGTAAAATAGTAAAAAGCTGATCTTCCTTAGCGCCCGTTTTAAACAATTCTATTTTTCGTAAAGTAGTAAGCGTATAATTAGTATCCGTTTCAATTAAACGAACTACAAAACCTAAACTATGAAGCATCGTTGCTAAATTAATCGCATTGGTTGTTTTGCCCGTTCCACCTTTTCTACTTATAAACGCTATAACTTTGGTCATATTTAAAATTTTAGACTAAATTAAACCTAATAATAGTGTTGTCGCCATTTTTTTTAATAACATTTAAACAAAATCGCTGTTAATTTCATTCTTTATGCTATTTTTAGATCAACCGATTATCTTCAAATAATACAAATTGCAGAATATTTGATTTTTTTTTACTTATGCTGAAGTATTATTAAATTTTATTCGTAATATTGCACTCCCAATTAATCGGGAAATTGATAAAAGAAATTAAGAATCATGGATATCATTAAACAACTTGAGAACGAATTAGTAGAAGTTAAGAACTTCCCGAATTTCAAAAGTGGTGATACAGTTATAGTATCTTATAAAATTAAAGAAGGAAACAAGGAGCGTATCCAGCAGTTCCAAGGTGTTGTATTACAACGTCGTGGTTCTGGTGTTACAGAAACTTTTACAGTACGTAAAATGTCTGGTAACGTTGGTGTTGAGCGTATCTTCCCTATTGCTTCACCATTTGTTGATCAAATCGTAGTTACTAAGAAAGGTGCTGTACGTAGAGCTCGTATTTTCTACTTCAGAGAATTGACTGGTAAAGCTGCAAGAATTAAAGAAAAAAGAAGTTTCGCTACGATTAAAAAGTAATCGAAATTCAACTATATTTGAAAGACCGCTTTTTAAGTGGTCTTTTTTTTTTGCTGTAAATTATGCCCGAAAAGAAAACGTTTAGTCAAAAAGTGAAACAATCGAACCAGTTGATGGTAGCCGTACTCCAATTATTCTTGGATGCCCATGTGTTTATTTGGCAAAACAAACTTAAACGGTACTTATTGATTTCAGGACTTTCTTTTTTGATTTTATTCTCCATCAGTATTCAGAGTTTAATTCATTGGATTGATCTAAACGAAAAATGGCTTTCTCACTGGTTATTAAACCATGGTTCGCAGTATATCCAATTAGCACAAACAGAAATAGAATATGGTATAAAAGGAATGTTTTGGCTACTTCGTCATGCAATCAACTCTAATAAAGATACCTTTTTCACAAGTATCTTTTTAATTATTGGAACTCCCTATTTTTCATTAATAAGTAGGAAAGTTCATCATATCCTTGGTTCACAACCTAAGCGTACTAACTTTGGTTGGAAAGCTGAAATTTGGCGTGGAATTAAATTATCGGTTGGTAATTCTATGAAACAATTAGGTTTAATCTTAGCAATTTCAGGTCTCTCATTTATTCCTTTCATGTCTATAATTACACCTTTAATGACTTTTATTGTATTAGCGTATTACAATGGAATTTTGATGATGGACTACTCGTTGGAACGCAACGGTTATTCTACACAAGAAAGTAGAGCCATCTACAAACACAATAAATCTTTACTCTTTACTTTGGGACTTGGATTTATGTTTATGTTGTTGATTCCTGTTATTGGTTGGTTTTTAGCACCAACATATACACTTGTAACGGGAGCGCTTGTTTACAAAAATTATATTCAAACAGCTGATAACACTTCTTTATAGAGCGCTTCGTATAGAGGTAACACGTGTTCAATTCTAAATCCTTGAGCGTGTTTCCATGCTTGTTGTTTGAATTGATTGAGAACTTCTACATCTTTTACAATTTCAATCGCATTTTTAGACATATCTTTTACATCTCCTACATTGGAAAGAAAACCAGAATATCCTTGTTTATTTACTTCAGGTATCCCTCCTGTATTAGAAGAAATAACAGGTACACCGAGAGCCATTGCTTCCAACGCTGCTAAACCAAAGCTTTCGGTTTCGGAAGGAAGAATAAACAAATCACTTATCTGTAAAACAGGACTTGTATCGCGTACTTTTCCAACAAAAATTATGCGCGAACAAATTTTTAATTCTCGTGCCAAGCGTTCTGCAGTACTGCGTTCTGGACCATCTCCTGCAAAAAGTAATTTGGAAGGAACCTCCTTATTTAATTTTGCAAAAACAGCTACAACATCCTCCACGCGTTTTACTTTTCTAAAATTAGAAATATGACAGATAATACGTTCATCATCTGAGGCATATTTACGCCTCATTTCCATATCCTGGACTGGAAACTCGTTTGGAACATGAATAAAATTGGGAATTACATGAATATTGCGTTCTGTTGCAAAATGTTCGTATGTATCGTTTTTCAAACTTTCAGAAACTGTTGTTACAGCATTCGATTTATTTAAGCAAAATGTAATGACAGGTTCAAACGAAGGATCTTTACCTACTAAGGTAATGTCTGTACCATGAAGAGTCGTAATAAAAGGTATGTTAATTCCTTGGGTTTTCAAAATCTCTTTAGCCATAAAGGCAGCAGATGCGTGAGGAATTGCATAATGTACGTGTAATAAATCTAAACCTTCGTACTTTACAACATCCACAATTTTAGAGGTTAATACCGTTTCATAGGGTTGGAAATCAAACAAAGGATAATCCGAAACCGAAACTTCGTGGTAATAAATATTCTCTCTAAAACTCCCTAATCTTACTGGTTGTGAATATGTAATAAAGTGAATCTCGTGTCCTTTTACAGCCAAAGCTTTCCCTAACTCTGTCGCTACAACACCACTACCACCAAACGTTGGATATAAGACAATTCCGATTTTCATATTCTATTTTTTAGTTCGTTTCATAACAGCCTCATAGATTACTTGTTGAATGTTTGTACGTACATTCATATCTCTAATCTTCCAATTTTCAGCACTTGGACACACGCGGTTTGAAAGGAAAACGTAATTGATTTTATAGACTGGATCTGCCCATGCAAATGTTCCTGTAAATCCAGAGTGACCAAAACTCTCCGCAGAAACCAATTCACACGTTTGACCTTTTTTACTTGGAGTTGGTTTATCGAAACCAGCTCCTCTTCGATTACCTTTAAATTGCACGCGTGTAAACTCTTCCACTACTTTCTCATCCAACAATTGCAGATTTCCTGCTTTACCTTTATTTAAAAAAAGCTGCATAATCGAAGCTAAATCATGTGCATTGGAAAATAATCCCGCATGTCCACCGATACCTCCCAACATGGCTGCACCTGGATCATGCACATATCCATGTATTTGTTGTCCTCTAAATATTTTATCATTTTCCGTTGGAACAATTTTATCCAAGGTATACCATTTCAATGGGTTGTATCCAATATGTGTCAATCCTAATTTTGCATAAATCTCCTCTTGTAAAAAGACATCCATGAATTTTTTACTTTGTTTCTCAATGATTTTCTTCATAAAATAATACCCTAAATCTGAGTATTCGTAATGATTTCCTGGAGTTAAACTACTCGCTAACAAGCGTTGGTATATTGAATCAGAATAAGCAGACTGTAACCATACATCTTTCGCAACTTCATTTTCATAGCCATTTGCTTTTGCAGTTTTGTATAATTCCGGAGACAATTTTCCATTTTTTAATGTCTTTTGATAAAACGGGATCCAAGCCACTAAACCAGCTTGGTGCGCCATCATATCGCGAATAAGCATGTTTGAAAATTTTCCATTACCAACTAAATCTGGTAAATAATCTTTTAGTTGTTTGTCTAACGAAAATAAATTCAGTGTTTGTAAACGCATCAATGCAAGTGTAGAACCCGCAATTTTTGTTACTGAAGCAATATCGTATACGAAATCATTTCGAATAGAATCATTCGTACCATACATGGTAGTTCCAAAATTCTTTTGATATACAATTTTACCCTCCACTGCTACTAGAATTTGACAACCAGGAAATGCACCTGCCTTGATGGCATTTTTTGCAATTTGGTCTACTTTATCCAAATCATTAACATTTATCCCTAATTCTTCCGGTGAAGCTTTTGTTAACAACAGATTATCCGGCAATTGGACTTCAGGTAGGGCTTTTTTCTCTGATTTATTTTTCAACGAAACCTTATTTTGACAAGCAGAATGCATCCATCCATAACAGACAATACACACAACCAACACTAATCCAGACAGAAGAATTTTTCGCATAAAAAAGAATTTGTATATCAAAATTACCGAATTTAAAAGGTTTAAAACATTAATTAAATAAAAATCATAGCGTAATTACCAACAGAAACATCTAAAAAAATGAAAAACAATGCATTAGTAACAACCGCACATTTTAAACTAAACAATTATATTATTTTTGTTTACATTTTATTAAAATAGCCCCAATGAAATTACTGTATATAGCTTTGTTATTACTTTTAACTACTTACAGTTGCAGCAAACAAAACGATAGCGAAAAACCTGTCATTAGCATTTCTTCACCGAAAACTAACGATACCATTCCTGCAAGTTCCTCCGAAGTAGTTATACAATTTTCAGCAACAGACAATAACGCATTAGCTTCTTTATTACTTGAAATAAATGATCTAAACGGGAATAACTATTTTACAGATTCAAAGGCAATTTATGGAAAAAACTACAGTTACAAAAACTCCTTTGTAGTAGTAAAAAACACCAAATTAAAAGCTTTGCTAATGAAAGTTACCATACTCGATGAAGCTAAAAATGAAAGTACTGCTACCACTTCTTTTTATTTGGCACCTTAAAAATAATTGACACTTAATTAATTTTGTATTTTTAAACTACCTTTTAGAGAATCACTCGTCTATTTAACAAAAAATAAAAGTATGTTACAAAAAATTAGTCTTCTGACTTTTCTGTTTATTTCTTTTTTGATACAGGCTCAAGAAAGATGTGGTTTTGATCAATTACACAAAAAACAAGTATTGCAAAACCCAGATTATGTAAAATCCATGGATGCATTTGAACAAAATCTCATTGCTAATTACCAATCATATAAACTTAAAGCGAATGGATCGTATAAAATTCCTTTGGTAATTCACGTGATGGAAACAAAAAATTCAATGACTGAAATTACGGATGAACAAATCTACAGTGCAATTCAAAATTTGAATGAAACATATCGAAAAGTCGCTGGTACGCATGGAGACGGAAATGGCGTTGACCTAACAATAGAATTTGCTTTGGCAGTTCGCGATCCACAAGGTAATTGTACAACAGGAATAACGCGAAGAGATATGACTTCGAATGCCAAATACATGGCTGCTGGAACAACATCAAATACAGATGGAATTTCGGACGCAACATTAAAGACATTGGATGTTTGGAATCAAACAAAATACTACAACATCTGGTTAGTTTCTGAAATTGATGGTAATAATGGTGGTTTTGGTACGCAAGGATATGCCTATTTTTCTTCAAGCCATGGTTTTTCTAACGATGGAACTGTCATTTTAGTAAATGCATTTAAAAATAAAAAAGATCATACATTACCTCACGAACTAGGACATGCATTAAATCTATACCATACGTTTGAAGGAGATGTTGATGGAAATACGTGTCCAACAAACACCAATTGTTCTCAAAACGGAGATAAAGTATGTGATACACCTCCGCATAAACGAAGTAAAAGTGATTGTGTGGTAGGAACTAATAGTTGTGACGGAAACTCATCGACAGAGAATTTTATTCACAATTATATGGATTATTCATCCAGTGAATGTGCGAATATGTTTACAGCAGGCCAAAAAACTAGAATGCTTGCTGCACTTACTGTTACTAGAAAATCCTTTTTAGAAGAAAATGATAATTTATCCTTGGTACCAGTTTCAGCGCCAACTGTAGATTTTATTGCCTCCAACACAGTAATGTGTACGGGTACTTCCGTTAATTTAAAATCAAGAACAAGTTGTATTCCAAATGCTCAAATTGGTGCTACAGTCTGGACTAATATTAGTTTTAACTGGACTTTAACCAATGGAAATACCGTACTGATCTCCACGTTACAAAATCCAACTTTTCAATTAACAACCCAAGGTAGCTACGATGTAAAATTAGAAGTTACAACTTCTTTTGGTAAACATACATTAACCAAAGAAGGATATATTGTGGTTACATCAGCTCCAAAAACTGCATGTAAACCCCAATCCGCTAATGAGGGGAATTTTTGGAATTGTGTTACCAATGTAAATTTCAATACGATAGACAATAACACTTCTATTTATGATAATTTTGCATATACAGACTTTAGTTGTACCCAAGGTACTATTGTTGAAGCAGGAAAATCGTATAACTTAAGTGTCTCAATTCGTGCTGTTTCTAAACCGGAAGTTTTTGAAGCTTATATTGATTATAATAATAATGGTACATTTGAAGCAAGTGAAAAAATTCATTCAGGAAGCGCGCAAATTGATACTGTAAATTTTGCCATTGTACCTTTTAAAACGACAATTACCATTCCACAAAATGCAGTAGTAAATACTCCTTTAAGAATGCGTATTTATGGTGAAGCTACAACACTAATTAGTAGTGAAAGAAATTGTACTTCCACTTTTTACATTGGTGATGTAGAAGATTATAGCGTATTTATTAAATCCGCTTGTATCGGAGCACCTAGTATTACCAATCAACCAACTACGCCAACTGCTACATGTTCGGGTGCTGGTTCACAAACATTATCTGTAACAGCTACCGGTGATAATCTTACCTACCAATGGCGTAAAAATGGTGTAAATATTTCCAACAATACTATCTATAGCGGAACAACAACCGCTACTTTAACACTTACTAACCCTACGACAGCAGAAGCAGGAAGTTATGATGTGGTGATTACTGGTTCATGCTCACCAACTGCTACTTCCACTGCAGTTTCAGTGACCGTAAATCCAAGTGTTACACCAAGCGTAAATATTACTTCTTCGGATATCGATAATACTTTTTGTTCAGGAACATCGGTAACCTATACTGCTAATGTTTCCAATGGTGGAACAAATCCAAGCTACCAATGGAAAAATAAAGGAGTTGCTATTCAAAACCAGACTGCAGCGACTTTTACTTCCAACGCATTAACGAACAACGATCAAATTAGTGTAGACATTACTTCCAACGCTTCGTGTAAAACTGTTAGCAATGCTAGTTCAAATACTATAACTGTGAATACTGTTACTTTTAATCCAAGTGTAAGTATCACTTCCTCAGATTTAGATAATACAATTTGTGCACTTACCTCTGTTTCATTTACTGCAACACCTGTAAACGCTGGAAATGTTTCTTACCAGTGGAAATTGAATGGTACTGCTATTAACAACGCTACTACCAGCACCTACTCCACCACAGGACTAACAAATAACGATGAAATTTCAGTAACATTAACCTCTTTAGAAACATGTGCTACACCGAATATTGTGCAATCTAATTCGATAATTACAAAAGTAAATAGCTTGCCTAGTGCATCTATTTCAAATGGATATTCCGTATGTAAAAACGCAAACTCCACTCCACTTTCTGTAACCGGACTAAATGGTTTGGCACCATATAGTTTTACATACAGTGTAAACAATGGTGCTACGCAAACATTAAGCACGCCAAGCACACTTTTTCCAGGTTCAACAACTGTTGGGTCATATACATATAAAATATTATCTGTAAGCGATGCAAATAATTGTAAATCTAACCTAACCAATGTAAGTTCGACAATTACAGTAACAGCTTTAACTGCACCTGTAATCACTTGCGGAACAATAACCAATCACACGATAACGTATAATTGGTCTTCGATAGCAGGAGCTTCAGGTTATACCATTTCTTATGTCGATGGAGCCAACTCAACCGTAAACGGTGGTACTACGAGTAATTTAAGTTATACAGTTTCCAATATTAATCCAACTACTTCCATTGCTATTACAGTTCTTCCTGTTGGTTCAGGATGTTATGCAGCAACAACGAAAAGTTGTACTACAGATAATTCCGCTACTATTGAAGGTCAAGCTATTTCAGACCTTCGTATTTTCCCAAATCCAAGTTCTGGAAAAGTAACAATTCAAGGAATTCCTGCAGGATATACTTCCGTTACGTTAATTGACCAAGCAGGAAGAGTTGTAAACAAAAAAGCAATCAAAGGAGTTGAATTCACGGAAGAATATACCGAGATTGCTCCTGGAATCTACCTGTTACAATTCAGTGGAGAAGGAAAAAGTGCTTTCACTAAATCCATCGAAATTCAATAACTAATTTAAATTCATAAAAAATAACTCTATGAATAATCCATTTTTAACGAAAAACACCGCTCCACACGAAACATTTCCATTTGAGCACTTACAAAACGAACATTATCTTCCAGCTTTAGAAGAAGGTATGAAACAAGGGAAAACAGACATCGAAGCGATAACTACAGACACTGAACCTGCTACCTTCGAAAACACGATTGCAGCATTGGATAATTCAGGAGAAATCTTAGAATTGTTAAGCAATATTTTCTTCAACTTGCACGAAGCAGAAACGAGTGATGAATTGCAGCAATTAGCGACAGAAATCTCTCCAAAATTGACAGAATACGGCAACGATATCATGTTGAACGAAGCTTTATTCCAACGTGTAGAGGCAGTTTATTTGAACAAAGCAAACGAAAATCTAACCGTAGAACAAACAACCTTATTGGATAAAACCTACAAAGGTTTTGTGCGTAATGGTTCCAAATTGAACGATGCTGACAAAGCTAAGTTACGAGAGATTGATAAAGAATTAGCGACTACCACCCTATTGTTTGGTCAAAATGTATTAGCAGAAAGCAACGAATACAAGTTAGTCATTACAGATGCCTCCTTATTGTCTGGTTTGCCAGAAGGCGTTATTGAAGCGGCTGCTTTGACTGCAAAAGAAAAAGGACACGAAAATACGTGGGTGTTTACCTTAGATTATCCGAGTTACATACCGTTTGTAACATATTCTGACCAACGCAAATTACGCGAAGAAATCTTCTTAGCATTTGGTTCGAAAGCATTTAAAGGAAATGAGCGCGACAATTCTCAAATCATTCAAAAAATTGCGTTATTACGTCATCAACGAGCAAATTTATTGGGATATGCTTCCCACGCTGATTTTGTATTGGAAGAACGTATGGCGAAAAATCCAACGACAGTTTTTGCATTCTTAGAAGACATCTTGGTCAATGCACTTCCATTTGCGAAAGAAGAATTGGCGGAATTAACGGCATACAGCAAATCTATTGGAGGTCCAGACGAATTGAAACGTTGGGATGTTGCGTATTATTCTGAAAAATTGAAAAAAGAAAAATTCTCCATCGATGATGAGTTATTGAAACCTTATTTCAAGTTAGAAAATGTAATTGATGGGGTATTTATTACCGCACAAAAATTATATGGTTTATCGTTCAAACAGCGCAACGATATTGAAGTGTACCACAAAGACGTAACTGCTTACGAAGTGACAAACGAAGCTGGTGAATACGTTTCGATGTTGTACATGGATTTCTTCCCACGTGCAGGAAAACGTCAAGGTGCATGGATGACGGTCTTCAAAAACCAAAAACGCATCCACGGTGTCGATGTGCGTCCACACATTTCCATCGTATGTAATTTCACGAAACCGACAGCATCAAAGCCGTCCTTGTTGACATTCAACGAAGTGACTACCCTATTCCACGAATTTGGTCACGCACTTCACGGCATGTGTGCCAACGGAACCTACGGTAGTATCACAGGAACGAGTGTTTACTGGGATTTCGTAGAATTACCATCCCAAGTATTGGAAAACTGGTGTTACGAAAAAGAATGTTTGGATTTGTTTGCAAAACACTATGAAACTGGCGAAGCAATTCCGGAAGAATATATCCAAAAAATCACAGAAAGTGCCAACTTCCAAAGTGGATTGGCAACGATTCGTCAAATCGGCTTGGGTCGCTTAGACATGGCGTGGCATAGTGTTGATCCATCCAACATCGAGGACGTGAAAACATTTGAATTAAATGCTACTTCAGCAACCGATTTATACCACACCGTAAAAGAAACAAGTACCAGTTGTTCGTTCTCCCACATCTTCCAAGGAGGATATTCATCCGGTTACTATTCTTACAAATGGGCGGAGGTTATCGATGCAGATGCGTTTGAAGCTTTTAAAGAAAAAGGAATTTTCAATAAAGAGGTGGCACAATCCTTCCACGACAACATTTTGTCGGCTGGAGGTAGCGAGCACCCATCGGTATTGTACAGAAGATTTAGAGGAAGAGATGCAGATCCTAAGGCGTTGTTGAGACGAGAAGGATTGATCAAGTAAAGAGGGACGGCCCTTCGAGAGCCTCAGGGACCGTTTCGAGAG